>Ga0209127_100071_pt1 | contig 89399 bp, 93 predicted proteins | sample LakSupMetagenome_FD_187469 | JGI IMG/M metagenome (GOLD analysis project Ga0209127, IMG submission 187469) | Freshwater microbial communities from Lake Superior, Canada - Sta WM archaea (SPAdes) (version 2) | ecosystem: Environmental > Aquatic > Freshwater > Lake | place: Lake Superior, Canada... | reverse complement strand
AGGGAGGGGGCGGCGCCGAAGATAGGCGGGACAATACCGGCGCAAACGCCTGAAAAGTGGTGTGGTGTTGCGGGACAGAAATTCTCGCTAAGTACTAGCCAGCCCGCAATAAATTCCTTTCGGGCGAGGCCTCCAAATTCTTCCTCCTGATCGGTATCGAGTTGTAGCCAACCGGCCAATCCAGCCGGCGTGGCCTTGATGCGCGGGGCGCAAGGCCAATCGATCAGCTCGAGCGGCGCCGGAAGCGCTCCAGCAACCCCAGGCACCAGTGTGCGAAGCGCGCCATCGGCCGCTGCAGCGGCGGCACGTCGGCCGCCAGCAGCATCAGGCCCAGCGGCAGCATCCAGGCACCGAGAACCGGCAGGAACGAGAACACGCCGCCGAGCATCAGCGCGAGCCCGGCCGGAATCCGGATCAGGCGCGAATCGCGGTGGCGGAGCCAGCGCATCGCCCTGGCGAGGCGGGGAGGGAGCTCGGCCTCGATTCGCTTGAAGGCGACCCTCAGCTCCTGTCTCGCGGATGAAAACTGCATGTCCCCTCGATCGTCGTTGCCCATCGAAACGCACAGCCCGCGCCATGGTTCTCACCGATGTGGCCGGTCGCCCTGCTCGCGCGCTGCTTCTTGCCCGCAATCGCCGATGTCCTAGATCATCGCGCGCCCGAACGGACGCAGCCACGATGATCTATTGTATTGTTATCGCATCGGATTCCTCCGAAAAGTGGATTCCACTTTTCGGTCCGATGCGGAGCAGATGGGGGCCGAAAGCGGCGCTGACACCCGCAAGGCGGCCGGATGATGTGCCGAGCGGCCAAATGTCGCGCGGGCTAAGGGCGGGGAACGCGATGGGGTGGAAAGACCTGGTCCGCAGCGTGCGCGACATGGCGCTGGGTCGACGGGCCGCGCCCGAGCCGGTCGAGGAGCTGACCAACTACCAGATCCTGCTGCGGGACTACGATCTGCACTCGCTCTTCCTGCATGACGAGATCCCGCGCCTCTATGGCGAGCGTGACGCGATGCGCCGGGCCTGGCAGGAACGCGATTTCGCCGCCTATCGCGCGGCCTTCGAGGCGGCGCGGGCTGAAGGCGACCTCGCCGAGAACGGCAAGCCGCGCTACCTCCTGGTCAAGGACTGGTTCCTCGAGGAGTTCATGGCGATCCCCGACAGCGACGATGCCGGGCCGCGGCACGAGGCGCTACTCGACGGCTTCGCCAGCTATTTCCGCGAGGATCCCTCGCCCTTCTCGGCGGCGACCTATGCCGATGCGCTCAGGGTGACGGCCTATGCCTGGCGCGGCACCGCCTGTGCCGCCGACGTCAACATGGACCAGGCCGGCCAGTTCCGCAGGTTCCTGCAGCAGGCGGACGCCGTGCTCGACAGCCAGCCCGATCCGCAGGACTTCTCCTGGCGCGCCAGCGATTTCCGCCGCGGCGCCGAAACCGGCTCGTTCAGCGAGTACCAGCGCCGGTTCGAGGCGGTCTGGGCGCTCGACCGCTACAATATCGACCTCTGCCGCAACTTTGCGCGGATGATCATGCCGCGCTGGCTCGGCCGTGACGAGCACGATCTCGAGGTCTTCGCCCGGCGTGCCGCAGAACTGACCAAGGACCGCTTCGGCTATGGCTTCTACGCCCTGATCCAGGCGGCCAACACCGAGGTCGGCGAGCATGAGATCGAGGACACGCTCTGCGATCGCGCCTTGGTCAAGCAGGGCTTCGAGGATCTGCTCGCCCGCTTCCCGGCGCCGAGCAACTTCAACCTCTATGCCGACATGCTGGAGTGGATGAAGGACACGCAGGCGCTGGCCGACCTGCTCGAAACCCGCTTCCGCACCATCGTGCCGGAGATCTGGTATGGCGACACGATCGACGACAAGTTCGTCTACGCCTTCGAGACCCTGCTGGAGGCCGACGAGGTCCTGAAGGCGCGGCGGCGGCCGGGGTGATCCGGGTCTGTAACCTCCCGGCCGCGGCTGGGGCGGGGGCAGATTTTCGGTTTTCTCAGGTGTTTTCCGGCTTTGCTCCGCGGGATCATGCGGTTAGCCTGATTCTCCGGCCAGCATTCCGCGGCCGGTGCCGTAGCGGACGATGCCGGGCCGAGGGGGAAGGTCAGGCCGCGCCGGCAAGGCGCGCGGCTGGCCGAGGGCTGAGATGGTGCAGGCTAATCTCGACAGGGTCACCGGCTCCATCGACAGGTTGCTGGATGCGGCACTCGACTTTCGCGAGATGCCGGGCGCGATCGAGCAGGTCCGCCATCTCTTCGACGGCTCCAAGATCTGCCTCGGTTATTTTGGTCCGGACTCGCATCCCGACGACGCGATCACCAATGCGTCCGATCCGGATCTCAATGCGTTCCTCTATCGCGAGCTGATGCCGGACGCTGCGCGCTTTGCCGCGCGGGTGGCATCGGTGCCGATCGGGTCGGCCTACCGGGACCAGATCCTGTTCGGCGCAGATTTCCGCGACAGCCGCCTTTGGCGCGAATGGATGGCGCCGCAGGACATGTTCGGCGGGATGGCCAGCCGCGTGCTCGATGTCGATGGTTCGTTCTGGATGTTCGACGTCCAGCGCGGACGCCGGCAGGAGCCCTTCGACGCGGCCGAGTTCGCATTGTTCGAGCGGGTGGCGGGGGTGATGCGGCGTGTGACGCTGCTGCATCAGCAGCTCGGCGGCGTCAGCATCGAGCGCGAGATGGCGCGGCGGGCGCTCGACGAGCTCTCGCTCGCCGTCATCATCGTCGACCGCGCCATGCAGTTCGCTTATGCGAACGCGGCCGGCGACGAGTTGCTGGCCGATCCGGCGGGTCCGCTCGGCTTGCGAGGCGGCAGGCTGTGGGCCCGTGCGGCGTCCGAGCAAAGCGGGCTGAAGGACCTCGTCGTCAAGGCGAGCGACCTCATCGGCGCGCGGGGGCAGATGCTGCTGCGGACGGGCGACGCGGAAGGGCGCGACCTCTCGCTCTGTGTCACGCCATTGTCCGCGGCCTACGCCCTGCCGGGGCGGGCAAACGACGTGATGATCGTAGCCCGTTGGTTCGAACCGGCCGGCGGTGGCCTTGCTGCCGCAAGGCAGATGTTCGATCTGACCGAGGCCGAGGCGAAACTGGCGCTGGGGCTGGCTTCCGGGCTGTCGCTGACGGAGGTGGCTCAGCAGCAGGGTATCAGGATGACGACGGCGCGCACCCATCTCGCCAGGGTGTTCTGGAAGACCGGAACGCGCCAGCAGAGCCAGGTCGCCGCCTTGTTGCGCGCCGCCGAACTGCCGTTGCGGATACGATAGCGTGCTGCCCCGATCCATTGCTCAGCGCCGGACCAGCCCGACACGGCGGTTGCGCGCGCGGCCCGCTTCGTCGGCATTCGACGCGACCGGCTGCTCCAGCCCCTTGCCGAGTGCGTTGAGCCGGCTGCGATCGATGCCGTAGCGGGTCGACAGCTCGGCGACGACCGAGAAGGCGCGCATGTCGGAGAGCTTGAGGTTGTAGGCGGCGCTGCCCTGGTTGTCGGTGTGTCCGACGACATCGAGCCGCAGGGCCGGGCTCCTGCTCAGCAGTTCGGCAATCGCCTTGAGCTGGGGCTGCGATTCCGGCTTGATGTCGGCCTTGTCGTAGTCGAACAGGATGCCATAGACGTTGGCGCGGCCGTTCTGGTCGATCTCGCGACCGAGCTGACTCGCCTCGACCACCTGGATCTGCCCGGTCTGCATCGCGCCGGCCTCGATGACGCGCGCAATGACCGTCCGGCCTCGGCTCTCGTCCTCGGAGAAGGCGAGGCTGACATGGACCGTGCCGCCCGGCCGGTTCAGCCTTGCATAGAGATAGCGGCCGGTGCCGTTGCCGAAGAAATTGCGGACGAAATCGCCGAGCTGCAGCTTCGGCAGGTCGGTGGTTCCGTCGAGCGCCAGGCCGAGGAACAGGCCGGGATATTTGCGTCCGTCGCTGAAGCAGCTTCCCGCCTCGGTCGAGCAAACGAAGGGCACCTCGAAGCCGGCACCCGTCAGGCTCGCCTGGTAGTTGCGCAGCGCCTCGAGGCCGGTGCGGCCAGGCGGCAGCTTGTAGTAGAGCGTGAAGACCTTGCCTTCGACCGTCTGCCAGCCGGCGCCGCTCTGCTCGCGCGAGCTGCGCTCGTCGATCGGGCCGATGATGATCCGGGCCTCGTCGAAGGCAGCCTCCTTGAAGCCGACCTGCTGCGCACCCTGGAACCGGCCGAGGAGGGGATGATCCTGGGCCAGGCCCGGCATCGCGAGATGGCAGGCCAGCATCAGCGCCAGCCAGAACAGGGATCTTGCTTTCATGACGCATGCCCATGCTGAAAGGGATCGGCAGGCGACGCCGAGCGGTGGGCGTCGACATCCGATCCTGGCGGGAATGCCGGCGGCCTCGCGTCCTCCATTCGAACGAGCCGGCGACGATCGGCCTTGCATCGCGATGGGGAGGCGCCGTCTCCCGGCCTTGCCTTTTGCCGCCGCCTCGCCCAAAACCCGCGGGCAGGGTCGAGGCGCCCGTCCGGGCGTCTTCCTTCGGAGATTTGAGCATGAGCAGCTTCGCCGATCTGCGGCGCATGATGGTCGATTGCCAGTTGCGCACCTATGACGTGACCGATCGCGCCGTGCTCGCTGCGGCCGATTCGGTGCCGCGCGAGGCCTTCCTGCCGGGCGAACTGTCGCATCTGGCCTATCTCGACCGTCAGGAGCCGCTGCCGGGCACCAGCCGGGCGCTGCCGGCGCCGATGGTGACGGCGCGGATGATCCAGGTGCTCGATCTGCAGGCGGGCGAGGAAGCCCTCGAATATGCTGGCGGCTCGGGCTATGGCGCGGCGCTGATGGCGGCGATGGGCGCCAAGGCGACGCTGCTGGAGCCGGACGAGGCCGCTCTGGCGCTGGCGCGTACCGCTTTCGCCCAGCCGGGCGTGCCCGCCGCCGAATTGCTGGCGAAATTGCCGGAGCATCGGCAGTTCGATGCCGTTCTGGTCAGCGGTGCCTGCGAGACGCCGCCCGAGCCGCTGTTTCGCCATGTCCGCCAGGGCGGACGGCTGATCGTCGTCGAAGGGGTGGGGCGCGCGGCGCGTGTCGTACTCCACCGCAAGGTGGGCGAATCGCTCTCCGGCCGGCCGGTCTTCGATGCGGCGGCGCCTGTGCTGCGCGAGTTCCGCAAGGCAGAGGTGTTCGCGCTGTGAGGGTCATGCCGGTCTTCGGGCCGGTTTTCCCCAGAAGGTGTAGGCCGTCGGTACTACTCCCGGCGGGAGTGTCGCATTTTTGCGGCAGTTGCGAATTGAAAAGCGGCCGGTTCCTCTCGCCTCATTGGCGAGGGGAGCTGCAAAGCTTATGATTTTAAATCGAGTGCCGAGGCTGGGGCGATGCCTGGGCGTGACTAGAGTCCGCACAAGAGGCGTCCAGTGATCCTAACGCGACCGACCTTGAAGAAGACCGCGAGCCGCCTGCTACTGGCTGGCATGCTGGGAGCCGTGACGGGCTCTCCGGCGCTGGCGCAGACGATGGAAGCGGCGCTGGGACGCGCCTATTCGGGCAATCCAACGCTGAACGCACAGCGCGCTTTGGTACGCGCCACCAACGAGAACGTGCCGCAGGCACTGTCCGGCTACCGCCCGCGCATCACTGCCTCCGCCGACATCGGCGCGAGCATCACCGAGAGCGATACCCCGTTCAACGCGCAGGGCACCGGCGCTGCGCACAACCGCAGCCTTTCGCGCCTCAACCCACGCGGCGGCGGGTTGCAGGTCGACCAGAACATCTTCGACAGCGGCAAGACCCGCAGCTCCGTCAGCCAGGCCGAATCCCAGGTGATGGCGGCGCGTGCGACCCTGCTCAACACCGAGCAGAACGTGCTGCTCGACGCGGCGACGTCCTATATGAACGTGCTGCGCGACACGGCGATCCTCAACCTCAATCGCAACAACGTCGAGGTTCTGGAGGAGCAGCTGCGCCAGACCAAGGACCGCTTCCAGGTCGGCGAGGTGACGCGCACCGACGTCGCCCAGGCCGAGGCGCGCCTGTCCTCGGCGCAGTCGCAGGAGATCCTGGCGGAATCCAATCTCAAGACCTCGATCGCGCGCTTCCGCCAGAATGTCGGCGTAGAGCCCAAGCAGCTCGCTCCCGGCCGGCCGGTCGAGAACCTGCTGCCGAAATCGCTGCCGGCCGCGCTCGGCGTGGCGCTGCAGGGCCATCCGGCCATCATCGCGGCGCTGCACGGCGTCGATGCCGCGGAGCTGCAGGTCAAGGTGACCGAGGCCGATCTTGGCCCCACGGTCAGCGTGCGCGGCCTGGTGCAGCAGCGCTACGACACCCAGTTCTTCGGCGACAACCGGACCTCGGCCAGCGCGGTCGCGACCCTCACCATCCCGATCTACGAGGGCGGGCAGGTCTATTCGCGCACCCGCCAGGCCAAGGAGACCGCCGGGCAGCGCCGGATCGAGGTCGATACCTCGCGCGACACGGTCCGAGCCGCGGTCGTCTCGGCTTGGGGCGCGCACGACGCCGCCAAGGCGCAGATCGTGTCCGCGCAGGCGCAGGTCCAGGCGGCCGAGACTGCGCTCGCCGGCGTGCGCGAGGAGGCCAAGGTCGGCCAGCGCACCACGCTCGACGTGCTCAACGCTCAGCAGGAACTGGTGAGCGCCCGCGCGTCGCTGGTCACGGCGCAACGCGACCGCGTCGTGGCGTCCTATGCGGTTCTTTCCGCGGTCGGCAAGCTTTCGGCCGATACGCTGAAGCTCAAGGCCGAGCGCTACGACTCGCGCAAGCATTACGACCAGGTCAAGGGCCTGCTCTGGGGCACGCAGACGCCGGACGGGCGCTGAGCTTCATGCTCATCTGAGCCGGCGCGGCGCAGCGCCGGCGCAACACTCCGGATTTCTCCTGTGGGCCGGCCTCCAGTTGCCTTGCCTGCCGCTTTCCCGGTGAAATACTCATGCAGCGGGGCGCACTGATTCCTTAGGCGTCTCTTGCGTCGAGTGACCGGAATCAGCATGAGCGCGCAGCCCAAGGCCAATGAACCTTCGATGGAGGAGATCCTCGCCTCCATCCGGCGGATCATCGCCGATGACGAGAAGCCGGCCGCGCCGCCGGAGGAAGCCGCTCCCGAGGCCGTCGCGCTGGCGCCTGCGCCGGAGCCGGAACCGGAGCCGGACCTGATCGAGGATGACGTGCTCGACCTCGGTGCCGAGGCCGAGCGCATCGTCGAGGAGCCGCCCGCACCTGTAGCGGGGGCCCCGGCTGACGATGTCGAGTTCGCCGAGCCGCAGGCCGCGGCGCCGGAGCGCGAACCTGAACCCCAGCCAGAGCGGCCTCAGCCCCAGGCCTTCGTGCCGCCGCCGATCCAGCCGCAGCCAGCGCCGCCGATGGACATGACGGCGCTGATCTCGGACCAGACCGGCGCCGCCGTGCAGAACGCCTTCGGCGCGCTCGCCAACACCGTGCTCAGCAACAATGCGCGCACGCTGGAGGATCTGGTCAAGGAGATGCTCAAGCCGATGCTCAAGACCTGGCTCGACGACAACCTGCCGGCCATGGTCGAGCGGCTGGTCCGGGCCGAGATCGAGCGCGTCGCCCGCGGCGGGCGACGCTGAGTATTCTCAACGCCGCCGCCGGCGCTGTGTGCGGGGCGGCCCGAAAGCTCCCCCCTCGTTGAGGCTCTGGATCGCGTAGCCGGCGAGCGCCATCAGCGCGGTCTGGGGGCCGAGGCGCGAAACCAGAAGCTGCATGCCCAGCGACAGGGGGCGGGGGTAGCGGCCGGACGCTGCTTCCGAAGCGACCCAGGCGCCGACGAGATGAACGAGAAGTCTCACTGTGGTCCCCTTCAGAGCAGGACTTTGCGGTTGCTGCCGAGATCGGGACGCGAGCCCGTGATCGCGGCGGCGGCCATCTTCACTGATGTCACGATCTTGCCGGGACTGTCCCAGAACTCGGCCAGGCTGGGACGCACCTTCAGGACACGGATGTTGGGATCGTCCTTGCTATCCCAGAAGGCGCGCGCCGCCGGGGACCAGAGCTCGGCGACGCGATCGCGGTCATCCAGCAGGTTCGCCGTGCCGGTGACCGAGGCATATTTGTACGAGCCGTTGTCGCTGAAGCAGAGGCAGACATTCTCGTTGATCTCGATCTCGTCGTCCTTGTGGGAGCGCAGATCGGTGAGGAAATAGATCGCATCCTCGTCGCGGTGGACATGGGCGCTCATCGGACGGGCGCGCAGCTGGTCGCCATTGCCGTCATGGCTGACAAGCATGCACAGACCGATCTCCTCGATCAGCTCCCAGGCGCGATCCTGGTCGGTCCTTCTGGTCATTGGGGCCTCCTTCTGCGGTTCTATGCCCAACTGGCGTCGAGCCGGTCTGTTCCCGCGGAACGCTCGGGCGGGATGCGCGTTCGGGAGGTCATGGGGCGCCAACGCACGAGCGCCTGTTCCGGAGTGTTCATCATGAAGAAGCCTGCCTCGCGCATCGAGATGCCGTCGAATGCCAAGAAGGAAGTGATCGCCATCCTGAACGAGCGCCTGCAGGACGGCATCGATCTGGCGCTCGCCACCAAGCAGGCGCACTGGAACCTGAAAGGTCCAGGCTTCATCGGCGTGCATCTGATGCTGGACGGCTTTCGGAAGGAACTCGACGAGCATGTCGACACCGTCGCCGAGCGCGTGGCCCAGCTGGGTGGCACGGCGCTCGGCACGACCCAGACGGTCGCCTCCGGCAGCAGTCTCAAGCCCTATCCGACGGAGATCGTCGCCGTGAAGGACCATCTCGACGCGCTGATCGAGCGCTACGCCGGCGCGGCGAACAGCGTTCGCGATGCAATCGACAAGACCGACGAAGCAGGGGATGCCGGCACTGCCGACTTGCTCACGGCCTATTCGCAGAGCCTCGACAAGGCGCTGTGGTTCCTGCAATCGGCCGCTGCCTGAACGCCGACACGACCGCCATGCATCGAAATCGTTGACGGGACGCCCGTCCGTGCGCTCTTAAGGCCGTAGACCTTTTTGGCTTTCGTTTTTGCGGCCGGGGCAGGTTCCCCGGCCGTTTGGCGTTCGAGCAGAGCGATGATGGACAAGACATTCGAGCCGGCCTCCGTCGAGGCGCGCATCAACAAGGCCTGGGAGGAGGCGGACGCCTTCAAGGCGGGTCGCGGGGCTGCGCCCGGGGCCGAGCCCTATTGCATTGTGATCCCGCCGCCGAACGTCACCGGCTCGCTGCATATGGGCCACGCGCTCAACAACACGCTGCAGGACGTGCTCTGCCGCTTCGAGCGCCTGCGCGGCAAGGACGTGCTCTGGCAGCCCGGCACCGACCATGCCGGCATCGCCACGCAAATGGTGGTCGAGCGCAAGCTCGCGGCCGAGAACAAGACCGACCGGCGGACGATGGGCCGCGAGGCCTTCCTGGCCGAGGTCTGGAAGTGGAAGGACGAGTCGGGCGGCACGATCGTCAACCAGCTGAAGCGCCTCGGCGCCTCCTGCGACTGGTCGCGCGAGCGCTTCACCATGGACGAAGGGCTTTCGGCCGCCGTGCTCAAGGTCTTCGTCGGCCTGCACAAGCAAGGGCTGATCTATCGCGCCAAGCGGCTGGTGAACTGGGATCCGAAGTTCCAGACCGCGATCTCGGACATCGAGGTGCTGCAGCTCGAGAAGACCGGCTCGTTCAAATGGCAGCGCGGCGGCGAGGAGGCGTTCGACGCCGGCAAGCTGGAGAAGGCGCTGGCCAAGGACCCGAACGGCCATCTCTATTATTTCGACTACCCGATCGAGAGCGAAAGCTACGATCCGGACAATCCTGCGACCTACATCACCGTCGCGACGACCCGGCCGGAGACGATGCTGGGCGACACCGGCATCGCCGTGCATCCGGAGAACGACAAGCTCAAGGGGCTGATCGGCAAGAATGCCGTGCTGCCGCTCGTCGGCCGCGTCATCCCGATCTTCGGCGACGACTATGCCGACCCGGAGAAGGGCACCGGCGCGGTCAAGATCACCCCGGCGCACGACTTCAACGACTTCGATGTCGGCAAGCGCAATTCGCTGAGGGTCGTCAATATCCTGGACGGTGAAGCTCGCATCCTGATTCAGGACAATGCCGACTTCCTGGAAGGCGCGTCGCCCGAGGCGGAGACGCTGGCATTGCACGGCCTCGACCGCTTCGCGGCGCGCAAGGCCGTGGTCGGGCTGATGGCGGCTCGCGGCCTGCTGCGCAAGGTCGAGCCGAACACCCATACCGTGCCGCATGGCGACCGCTCGGACGTGGTGATCGAGCCCTGGCTGACCGACCAGTGGTATGTCGACGTCCAGCCGCTGGCGCAGCGCGCGCTCGCGGCGGTCAAGGACGGCAAGACCCGGATCACGCCGGAAAGCTGGACCAAGACCTACAACGACTGGCTCGAGAACATCGAGCCCTGGTGCGTCTCGCGCCAGCTCTGGTGGGGCCACCAGATCCCCGCCTGGTACGGGCCGGACGGCGAATGCTTCGTCGCCGAGTCGGAGGCGGGCGCGCAGGCGTTGGCGCTTGCCCATTACGGCGGGCCGGTCGAGCTCAAGCGCGACGAGGACGTGCTCGACACCTGGTTCTCGTCCGCCCTGTGGCCGTTCTCGACCCTGGGCTGGCCGGAGGAGACGCCGGAGCTGAAGCGCTACTATCCGACGGCGACCCTGGTCACCGGCTTCGACATCATCTTCTTCTGGGTCGCCCGGATGATGATGATGGGCCTCAACTTCATGGATGAGGTGCCGTTCCGCGACGTCTATCTCCACGCGATGGTCCGCGACGAGAAGGGCGCGAAGATGTCGAAGTCGAAAGGCAACGTCATCGACCCGCTCGTGCTGATCGACACTTATGGCGCCGATGCGCTGCGCTTCACCTTCGCGGCGATGGCGGCGCAGGGCCGCGACATCAAGCTCGCGACCTCGCGCGTCGAGGGCTACCGCAACTTCGCGACCAAGATCTGGAACGCGGCGCGCTTCGCCGAGATCAATGGCTGCCTGCGGGCGGACGGCTTCGATCCGGCCGCGGTCACGCTGCCGCTCAATCGCTGGATCCTGTCAGAGGCGGCGCGCGCGGCCGATGCCGTCGCGGCCGGCATCGCCGAATTCAAGTTCAACGAGGCGGCCGATGCGGCCTATCGCTTCGTCTGGGGCCAGTTCTGCGATTGGTATCTCGAACTGTCGAAGCCGGTGCTGCAGGCCGAGGAGCTGGATGCCGCCGGCACCGCGGCGCGGGCGGAGACGCAGGCGACGGTCGCCCATGTCATCGACCTGATCTGCCAGCTGCTGCATCCGTTCATGCCGTTCCTGACCGAGGAGCTCTGGGCGCAAAAGGCCAATGCCGGTGCGCCCCGTGCGATTCCGACCGGGGAGGCGGGGCTGGTCTGCCTGACGCGCTGGCCGGAGCTTTCGGCGCTGGTCGACGAGACGGCAGAGGCGGAGATCGGCTTCGTCGTCGATCTGATCTCCGACATCCGCTCGATCCGCTCCGAGACCAATGTGCCGGGCGGGACGCAGGTGCCGCTGGTGCTGGTCAAGGCGAGCGCTGCGACCAGGGCGGCGGTCGAAGCCTGGGCGCCGATGATCGAGCGGCTGGCGCGCCTCTCCGCGATCGAGTTCGCCGATGAGGCGCCCGGCCAGTCGGCGCAGATCATCGTGCGCGGCGAGGTCGCGGCGCTGCCGCTGGCGGGCATCATCGATCTCGACGCCGAGCGGGCGCGCCTCAACAAGGAACTCGGCAAGCTCGACCAGGACATCGTCGCGGTCGAGCGCAAGCTCGGCAATCCCGACTTCATGGCGCGTGCGCCGGAGGAGATCGTCGAGGAGAATCGTGAGCGCAAGGCGGCGGCGGAAGCGCGCAAGCTCAAGATCAGGGAAGCGCTGGAGCGGCTTGCCTGAGCCGCTCCAGAGGGGCTCTTCGGGGCGAGCGACGCGAAGCAATCCAGGTGCGGCAGCGCTCGATGTCGGCCTGGATTGCTCGGTTGCCGTGCTCCTCGCGATGACCAGGGGAGCGCCCGCAATCTCGTCACGAAGCCGTCGTGCAATTGACGCGGACGTAAGAGATTTGTGGCCTGATAGCGCCAATTGGATTAATGCATAGGACGCAGGGCAGCCCTGCAACCGGCGCGAGAACCCAGGAACGGTTTCCCTTTCATGCTCAAGCGTGCTTACGACTGGTGCGTTTCCTACGCGTCCCACCCTGCCGCACCCTGGCTGCTCTTCGCCATCACCTTCGTCGAAAGTTCGGTGAGCCCGCTGCCGCCGCTCCCGCTGCTGATCCCGATGTGCATCGCGCGGCCCGACCGCGCCTGGGTCTATGCCGGCGTCTGCTCGCTCGGCGCCGTCACCGGTGGCTATCTCGGCTATGCGATCGGGGCGCTGCTCTATGAATCGGTCGGCGCCTGGCTGATCGGCCTCTATGGGCTGCAGGAGAAGGCGGCCCACCTGATCCACACCTCGCAGGACTACTGGTTCTGGGTGCTGCTGACCAAGGGCCTGACCCCGATCCCGTTCAAGATCGTCACGATCATGTCCGGCTTCCTGCATTTCGACATCTGGAAGTTCACGCTCGGCATGGTGATCTCGCGCGTCACCTTCTTCGCGATGATCGCGGTGGCGTTGCGCTATTACGGCGACGACATTCGCATCTTCATCGAGAAGCACCTGCCGATGACGGCGCTGGCGCTGGCGGTGGTCGTGATCGGCGGCTTCTTCGTGCTGCCGATGGTGCTCTGAGAGCCCCTAGCCCCCCTCCTGAGGAGCAGCCTTCAGGCTGCGTCTCGAAGGAGGCTCCAGGAGGCTCCGAAACCAGCTGAAGCATCCTTCGAGACGGCCGCTGGCGCGGCCTCCTCAGGATGAGGGCTGAGGGGGCCGAACAGGTCAGGGCGAGCGAGAGGCTCTCAGACCTCCACAAGGTATCTATCGACCGGCTGCTCGCCGCCTGACCTTCGGGCGGCGTTGCCGTATGGTCGTCCTGATGGCGCTGCGGTGGAGGGCTCCGATGCATCCATGCCAAGGATCGGATGGCGAGCCATGAGTGCCCGCCGCCCAGAGCTGGCGGAGCTCGATTTCGCCAATTTCGCCCGGCAGTTCGATCGCTGCCTGCGGCAGGACAGGGTGATCGCCTTCTCGCGCTGGCGCGACATTGTCGAAGCGGTTCCGCCTGGCCTGCAGGATTTCTTCTGGCGCGTCGTCGAGGCCCATCTCAGCCCGGCCGCCGAGACGCGGCTGCGGGGCCTGCGCGACTGGCGCGACTTCCATGGCGAGATCCTCGATACCCGCTTCCGCCGGCCTTCCGCCGATCGTCCGCAATTCCGCACGCCGAAGCAGGCCTTCGATTCCTATTCGGCGATCTTCTGGCGTTTCGGCTCGACCGATGCGCGCTTCGACCAGAGATTCGGCCGCCTCGTCCTGCTGGCGTTGCGCAAGGAAAGCAGCACGATCGCCAATCGCGGCAAGGGCTCCTATGACGACCTCGTCGTGGTGATGCGACGGACCGGGCGTTTCCGCGAGCTCACCACCTTCCCGATCTGCACCGAGCCGGGCGCCCAGTACTCGCAGCGCGCCAGCGGTGGTGATGCGCGCTACAAGGGCGTCGCGTTCAAGAAGGCCGACGGCGTCGACATCAACAAGGATGGCATCAAGGATGCCGGCCGCCTGACCGAGGGCACCTACCAGTATTTCGAGAAGAAGGGCGGCTTCCTCGGAGATCGCGCCTTCCAGGTGAAGACGACGCAGGTCGCCGAGCGCGATACCGACGGCGACGGACGCTTCACCCAGGACGACAAGAGCCGGATCGATCCGTCAGGGGCGGGGACAAGCATGTATATCCACCGCGGCGGGGCGGACAATGTCCTGGAGCCCAACACCTGGTCGGCCGGCTGCCAGACCATCCCGAAGAACCGCTATCCGACCTTCCTCAAGGCGGTCGGGACCCCCAATGCGTTCTATTATGTGCTGGTCAATGCCGCTTCGTGACGCCTATGCCGCGGCCGGCCTGATCGCCGCCCTGTTGCTGGCAGCTCCCGCCGTGCGGGCGCAGTCGGAGAGTGTCGCGCCCGCACCGGCCGGACAGGTCGCCTGTTCCTTCGGCGCCTTCGTCAGCGAGACCGACCCGGAGGGGCTCAATGTCCGCGCCGGCCCGGGCACCAATCACAAGGTGCTTGGCACCTTGCCGCCGGTGAAGCTCAGCGGCGATGATCCGCCCGTGCGCGCCATGGTCGAGGTCGAGGTTTCGGCCGGTGCCAATGGCTGGTTCAGGATCGCCAAGGCGCGCGACAACGAGATGCTGACCGATGCCGCGCCACGGCCGATGTTCAAGGGCTCGGGCTGGGTCAGCGGGCGCAAGCTGACGGTGAAGTCGCAGGCGTCCGCAGGCCGGCAGCGCCCCGACGCCAAGGCGCCGGCTATCCTCTCCGGTCAGGACGGGGCGAGCTTCGACGGCGACGCCTTCGTCCAGAACGGCCACGTCCTCGGCTGCAGCGGCAAATGGGTGCTGGTCGAGTACGGCCTGCCGGCGGATAGCGAAGTGCTGACCGGGCTCACCATCGCTCCGGCCGCCAAGGCGGGGGCCGAAGCCGGCCGCTTCCGCGCCTGGGTCGACCGCATCTGCGCGACGCAGGAGACGAGCTGCGACGGGGGGTGAACGGTCAGGCCTTCCGGAACACCACGCTGAGATTGTTCGCCGGCATCGCCGTCACCGCGGGCTCGCCGAAGCCGGCGGCTCGCGCGCGCTCGGCGACGGCTTCCAGCTCGCGCAGCCCCCATTTCGGATTGCGCCGGCGCAGGCTGTCGTCGAAGACTGCGTTGCTCGCCGCCAGCGGCACGTCGTGCTGCCGATAGGGACCGTAGAGGTAGAGCGGCCCGCCTGCCGGCAGCAGTTCCGCCGCGTGCCGGATCAGCCCCTCGGTCGCGGCCCAGGGCGAGATGTGGATCATGTTGATGCACAGGATCGCATCCGCCTGCGTGACCGGCCAGCGTGGCGCCATCGCATCGAGGCGGATGGCCGGGCGCAGGTTCGGCAGGGCGCTTTCGCTCGCCCAGGCGTCGATGCTGGCGAGCGCCGCCGGGTCGGGATCGCTCGGCTGGAAGGTCAGGTTCGGGAAGGCGGCGGCGAAGTGGACGGCATGCTCGCCGGAGCCGCTGGCGACCTCCAGCACGAGGCCTTGCGCCGGCAGAACCTCGCGCAACACCGCGAGGATCGGGTCGCGGTTGCGCTGTGTCGCCGGAGCAAATTGCCGGGATTCGTCCTGGGGCATCGTCTTCTCCCATCGCGTTCGGCTGTCGATGCGTTATAAGCGGCAAAGAAGCAGGCCGATAGCGAGTGCGGTCCTGCAGCCCCCGAGCCGGTTTTGTTAACGGAGATCCTGGTCGTCGTCGTCCTCACCGTCATCAACGGTGTGTTGTCCATGTCCGAACTTGCGGTCGTCTCATCCCGCCCGGCTCGGCTGAAAGTCCTCGCCGATCAAGGCAGCAAAGGGGCCGCCACGGCGATCCGGCTGGCCGATAATCCGGGCCGCTTCCTCTCCACCGTGCAGATCGGCATCACGCTGGTCGGCGTGCTCTCCGGCGCCTTCTCCGGTGCGACGCTCGGCGCGCGCCTGTCCGAGTGGCTCGGCACGCATGGATTCTCGAGCTCCGCGGCCGATGCGCTCGGCGTCGGCACCGTTGTCGTCCTGATCACCTATCTCTCGCTGATCGTCGGCGAGCTGGTGCCGAAGCAGATCGCGCTGCGCGATGCCGAGCGTGTCGCGGCGCGCGTCGCACCGACCATGGCGGTCATCGCGAAGGTCGCCGCGCCTCTGGTCTGGCTGCTCGATGCCTCCGGCAAGCTGGTGCTGGCGCTGCTCGGCCAGAAGGGCGAGGCGGAGGAGACGGTCACCGAGGAAGAGGTCCGCACCATCATCGCCGAGGCCGAGAATGCCGGCGTGCTGGAGCGTGACGAGCGCGAGATGATCTCGGGCGTGATGCGCCTTGCCGACCGTTCGGCGCGGGCGCTGATGACGCCGCGCCGCGAGGTCGAGGTGATCGACCTGTCCGACACGCTCGACGAAATCCGCGCGCAAGTCCGGGCGACGCGGCGCAATCGCCTGCCGGTGCAGGACGGCGAGGCCGATTCGATCATCGGCATCATCGAGATGAAGGACCTGTTCGAGGCGCTTGCCGAGGACAAAGTCGACCTGCGCAGCCTGGTGCGCGAGGCACCGGTCGTGCTCGACACCACGGGTGCGCTCGAGGTGCTGCGCGCACTCCGCGCCACCCATGTGCATATGGCGCTGGTCTTCGACGAGTACGGCCATTTCGAGGGCATCATCACCTCGAGCGACGTGCTCGAGGCGATCACCGGCGTCTTCCAGGACGAGGACGAAGAGGAGCCGGCGATCGTCACGCGCGCCGATGGCTCCTTCCTGGTCGCCGGCTGGATGCAGGTCGACGAGTTCTCGCATGAGCTCGGTATCCATGTGCCGCGCGATGCCGACTACCAGACCGTCGCCGGCTTCGTGCTGGCCGAGATGAACCGGCTGCCCAATGTCGGCGAGAGCTTCGAAAAGGGCCATTGGCGCTTCGAGGTGGTCGATCTCGACGGCAGGCGGATCGACAAGCTCCTGGTCAGCCGGATCGATTGAAGCCGGCGAACATAGTCCTCCTCGTCATGGTCGGGCTTGTCCCGACCATCCACGTCTTCCTTCGGGTAGGGCGGCGTTCAAGACGTGGATGCTCGCCACAAGGGCGAGCATGAGGGCAGCGGCGATTGACGCTAGCCGTGCCCAGTGATCTAAACTCCCCGCAGGGGCTTATCGCGACCGCCCCGTGAGGCGTCAGCCCAAGGATCGCGTCCACACTCCTTGCTCAAGGATGGACGCTCATGTCTTCCAACATCCAGATCACGCCCGCGCAATTGTCCCGGCTCGTCGGCCTGCCCGATGTGCCTGTGCTGCTCGATGTCCGCATCGACGAGGATGTCGCCGCCGATCCGCGCCTGCTGCCGGCGAGCGAGCGGCGCAGCCATCGCGACGTTGCCGAGTGGGCCGGCGCCTATGCCGGCCGCAAGGTCGTCGTCATCTGCCAGCGGGGGCAGAAGCTCAGCGAGGGCGTCGCCGCCTGGCTGCGCCATGAAGGCGTCGAGGCGGAGAACCTCGCTGGCGGCTTCGAGGCCTGGCGCGAGGCGGGCGGGCCCCTCGTCGAGACCGGCAAGCTGCCGAAACGCGACGCCGCCGGGCGCACGCTCTGGGTGACGCGGGCGCGGCCCAAAGTCGACCGCATCGCCTGCCCCTGGCTGATCCGCCGCTTCGTCGATCCTCGCGCCGTCTTCCTATTCGTCTCGGCTTCGGAGGTCGCGGATGTCGCCGACCGCTTCGGCGCCACCCCGTTCGACATCGACGGCGTGTTCTGGAGCCATCGCGGCGAGCGCTGCAGCTTCGACACGATGATCGAGGAGTTCGGCCTGGCCTCGCCGGCGCTCGACCAGTTCGCCACCATCGTGCGGGCGGCCGATACGGCGCGGCTCGACCTCGTGCCGCAGGCGGCCGGCTTCCTCGCCGCCTCGCTCGGCCTGTCACGGATGTATCGTGACGATCTGGCACAGCTCGAGGCCGGCATGCTGCTCTACGACGCCTTCTATCGCTGGTGCCGCGACGCCAGCGAGGAAACCCATAACTGGCCGTCCGCGACGGTGAAGAACTGAGGAGCGGACGATGACGGCCGCGATGAACGATGGGGCGGCGACGGCCGCTCCCGCCACGCCGACCCTCGCTGAGGCGACGCGGGTCTGGCTCAAGATCGGCCTGCTCTCCTTCGGCGGGCCGGCCGGGCAGATCGCCCTGATGCACAAGGAGCTGGTCGAGGAGCGCCGCTGGATCGGCGAGCGCCGGTTCCTGCATGCACTCAACTACTGCATGCTGCTGCCGGGGCCCGAGGCGCAGCAACTCGCAACCTATATCGGCTGGCTGATGCATCGCACGCTCGGCGGGCTGATCGCCGGCCTGCTCTTCATCCTGCCCGGTGCGCTGGTGATGTGGGGCCTGTCCCTGCTCTATGTGCTCTATCGCCAGGTCCCGCTGGTCGATGCGATGTTCTTCGGCGTCAAGGCGGCGGTGCTCGCCATCGTGGTCGAGGCCGGCCTCAGGATCAGCAAGCGGGCGCTGAAGAACCGGGCGATGGTCGCGATCGCGATCGCCGCCTTCCTCGCGCTCTTCCTGCTCAAGGCGCCGTTCCCGCTGGTTATCTTCTGCGCCGGGCTCGTCGGCTGGCTCGGTCATCGCTGGACGCCGGCGCTGTTCCGTGGTGGCGGCCATGCCGGGCAGGATGGCGCGCCGGAGTTCAAGGGGGTGGTCGACCTGATGTTCGAGCGCGGCGAGCTTGCCCATGCCGAGCCCTCGGCGGGGAGGGCGCTCAAGGTGCTGGCGGTCTGGCTGCCGCTCTGGCTCGGCCCGGTCGCGCTGCTCTGGGCGCTGCTCGGCAGCGGCAACCTCTTCACCCAGATCGGCGCCTTCTTCAGCACCATGGCGGTCGTCACCTTCGGCGGTGCCTATGCGGTTCTCGCCTATGTCGCTCAGGCGGCGGTCGAGACCTATGGCTGGCTTGCGCCCGGCGAGATGGTCGATGGGCTCGGCCTTGCCGAAACGACGCCGGGCCCGCTGATCCTGGTGCTGCAGTTCACCGGCTTCCTCGCCGCCTGGCGCGGGCAGGGTGGGCTCGACCCGCTCGTCGCCGGGAGCCTCGGCGGCCTGCTGACGGTCTGGGTGACCTTCGCGCCCTGCTTCCTCTGGATCTTCCTCGGCGCGCCCTATGTCGAAGCGCTGCGCGGCAATCGGGCGCTCTCGGCGGCGCTGACCGCAATCACCGCCGCGGTCGTCGGCGTCATCGCCAATTTGGCGCTCTGGTTCGGCCTGCATGTGCTGTTCAAGATCGTGCGGCCGATCGTTCTCGGGCCGCTGACGCCCGACCTGCCGGTCCTGGCCTCGCTCGACTGGCGGGCGGCTCTGCTGGCGGCGTTGGCGATGATCGCGCTGCTGCGCTTCAAGCTCGGCATGGTCCCGGTGCTTGCAGGCTGTGCCGCGTTGGGCGTCCTGCTGGTACGGCTTCCAGTGTGACGCAGATTGTTGCGCCCGCTGGAATTCTGAACTGCCGGCCGCAGCGATTGCGGGTTGACAATGAAATGGTCATCTCACCGGGCGGAGGCACCAGAGATGACCCACCGTTTCCTTGAGATCGCGACGACACCGGCCGTGAAGGCGGCGCAGGAGGCGCAAGGCAGCCGGCGCGCCTATGCCAGGCAGGAGGAGGGCGAGCCGCACCACGACCGGCTCGGCGAGGCCGAGGCCGGCTTCATCGCGGCGCGGGATTCCTTCTATCTGGCGAGCGTGTCGGAGACGGGCTGGCCCTATCTGCAGCATCGCGGCGGGCCGCCCGGCTTCCTGCGCGTGCTCGACGAGACGACGCTCGGCTTTGCCGATCTGCGCGGCAACCGGCAATATCTCAGTCTGGGCAACCTCACGGCCGATGACCGGCTCTGCCTGTTCCTGATGGATTACGGCCACCGGGCGCGGCTCAAGATCTTCGGGCGGGCCAGCTTTCACGATCTCGCCGCCGAACCTGAGCTGGCGCAGCGCCTGATCGTTCCGGGCTATCGCGCCGTGCCGGAGCGCGGCGTCACCATCAAGGTCGAGGCCTTCGACTGGAATTGCCCGCAGCACATCACGCCGCGCTTTAGCGAGGCCGAGTTGGCGCCGGCGCTCGCGCCGGTGCGGCAGCGGCTCGAAGAGCTGGAAGTGGAGAACACCCGGCTGCGGGCCGAGCTGGCTGCGCGGGCCCCGGCTTAGCGCCGGTCGCCCGGCTCGATCACCCGATATTCGGCGTCGACGATCTCGCCGCGGGCGGTGTCCTGCTGCCGGCGCTCGAAGGGGTTGTCGGGGTTGATGCCGGCCGCGCGCATGCGGCGGCGCATCTGCCAGGCGGCGAAGGCGCCGCCGGCGATGACCAGCGGCACGAGGATCAGCGCCAGGCTGGCCGCGACCAGGAAAATCAGCACGCCGACGACAAAGGCACCGGCCATGACCAGCCAGCTCGCCCAGCGCGGCAAGCGGACCAGGCGGGCGCTGGCGGCGTTGTTGAGGTCGATACGGATCATTGGCTCGTTTCGTTTCGCGTCACCCGACGACAATCTAGGAAGCGAATGCGGCGTTGACGAGATCGGGCGAGGGCAGGCGATGACGATTTCGTCAGGACGGCGCGCGGTCGCCGTCATTGCGAGCGGAGCGAAGCAATCCAGAAGTTTTGCCGCTGCGCTCTGCCGCCCCTGGATTGCTTCGTCACTGCGCTCCTCGCAATGACGGAAGGATCTCAGCCCGGCGCCCGCCAGTCATAGATCCAGGCATGGCGCTGGCGCATGCCGTCGGGGCCCATGCGGCGCATGGCAAAGTCGCGGGCGAAGCTCCAGGGCCGGCCGAGATGATAGGCCTCGCCATTCTTGCGGCTGGCCTGCTGGACTCGCGCCGCGCGCTCGCCGCGCGCCTTGGCATAGGCCGCCAGCGCCGCCGGCACGGAGGCCGAGCCTTCGCTCGCCAATCGCGTCGCGAGTTCATGCGCCAGCACGGCGGCATCCTCGATGGCGAGCGCCGCGCCTTGGGCGAGGAAGGGGAGGATCGGATGGGCGGCGTCGCCGAGCAAAGCGATGCGGCCTTTCGCCATCCGGGCAGGCGCACGGTCATAGAGCGACCAGATCCGCCAGCTCGGCGCGCGCTCGATCAGCTCGCGCAGGCCGGGACCGGCAGTGCCGGCGATCTCGGTCAGTTGGGAAGCTTCGCCCTCGCGTGACCAGCCTGCCTGCGCCTCGCGCGCGGCGCGGATCAGGACGAGGTTGATCTCCTTGCCGCCGGAGACGGGGTAATGCACCGCATGGCGGGCGCGGCCGAGATGCAGCGCCACGGCCGGGCGGCGCAGCGCTTCGGGCAACCCTTCCGCCGGAATCAGCGAGCGCCAGGCCTCCCAGCCGGTGAAGCCGGGCTCAGCCATGTCGCCGACCAGGGCGCGGGCGCGCGACCAAAGGCCGTCGGCGCCGATCAGGGCCATGGCCTCCACCGTCTCGGTGCCGGCGCTCTCGCTGCCGAGGGTGACGGTGACGCCTTCCTCGGTCTCATGCGCATCGACGAGGCCGCGGCCGATGATCCAGCGGATGTTCGGCAAGGTCCTGGCCGAATCGAGCAGCAACTGATGCAGGTCGGCGCGCTTGAGCGAGCGCGACGGCGTCGCGCCTTCGACCGGCGGGGCGAAAGGCATGGCGAGCAGCGGCTTGCCGCCGCCCCAATGGCCGATCGCCAGCGCCTCGGGCCGAATCGCGGTGCGGCGCAAGGCGAGGCCGAGATCGAGCGATTCGAGCACGCGCCCGGCATTGGGCGAGACCTGGATGCCGGCGCCGGCCTCGTCGAAGCGCGTGCGCTTCTCGGCGATGGCGACGGGGATGCCGCGGCGGGCGAGCGCGATCGCGGCGGTCAAGCCGCCGATGCCGGCGCCCGCGATGAGGATGGGATAGCTCGCCATGGGATCAGTCCTGCCGCGCCCCCGGCAGGAGGCGTCGCTCACGCCGCCTTGGCGGCGGTGTCGTGGTATTCGCACTCGGCCGGCTTGCAATGGCCATGGCCGAGCGAGGGCTCGTATTTGAACAGCGTCGAGCAATAGGGACAGACGATCTCGTCGTCCGACCCCATGTCGAGGAAGACATGCGGGTGGTCGAAGGGCGGCTTGGCGCCGATGCACATGAACTCGCGCGCGCCGACATGGATCACGGCGACGCCGGGATCGTTGTGGAAATGCGGGGTGCCGTGATCGGCCATGGTTCTCGTCCTTGCAAATTCGGCGGCACCATAATCGTTCGCCGCGGGCCGCGCCAGCGGGTGCGTTACGGATTTGGCTGTTTGCGACGCGGCGTTCCTGCCTCCCGTCTTTCCGGGCCTTCGCGTCAGCGAAGGCCCGGAATCCAGAACCGATGCTGGTCGGAATGATGGCGCAACGGCCGGAGAGCTTTCGCGGCTACGGCATCGGCTCTGGGTTCCGGGCTCAGGCCTACGGCCTGCCCCGGAAAGACGGGGAGCCTCAGGGCTGGCGGGCGCAGGCTTGGCCGATCTCCCGAGCCCGCTCGATCTCCGCCGGGCTGAGCGCGTCGGCCGTTGCCTTGACCCAGAGATTGGCCTGCTTGAGCCCGTCCATCGAGCAGGAGCAGACGCGCTCGCAGATTTCCCTCGGCGTACCCGCCGCGGTGCAGGAGCGCTGGCAGGAGGTCAGGAACGGGGCGGCCTCGGCATCTGGCAGCTTCGGGCCGGCCATCTGCCCGGTCGCCTGCATGAACAGGAACAGCGCGCCGATGAACAGCGGCTGGTGGACGAGATAGACGAACAGGCTGTTGCGGCCGCCGAGGACGAGGAGCTTGGTCGGAGCGGACGTCGCCCGCCAGCTCGCCCAGAAGCTGCCCTGCGCCCTCGGCAGAATGATCCGCGCCAGCGCCATGCCGGCGAGCACGCAGCCGAACCAGGGGAAGACCGGAACGAAATCGGCGGTGAGCGGCCAGGGGCCGAAACCAAGGAAGGCGAGCCAGTCCTGCGTGAAGACGTCATGGCCCAGAATGAAGGGCAGGGCGAAGACGATGACGGCCGCGATGGCGACGACCAGCGTCGGCAGGAACAGGAAGGGCAGGGCCAGCACGCTCGCCAGCGCGATATGGTGCAGGATGCCGAAGAAGATGAAGACATCCGGCAGGGCGAACCAGGTCGCGCAGGTGACGAGGACCGCGGCGCAGGCGATCAGGGCGACCCGGCGCAGATAATTGCCGCGGTCGAAGCCCTTGCGCGTCGCCAGCACCAGGCTGAAGCCGACGATCGCCAGGAAGGAGCCGGCGATCAGCCGGGCGAAGGCACGCCAGGCCGGATCGATGACGACATCGACCCGGATCAGCCGAAAGTAAGAGAGATCATAGGCGAAGTGGTAGACGAACATCGCGAGCAGCGCGATGCCGCGGGCCAGATCGACCAGTTCGATACGGCCGCCGGCCGAGGGGTTCGCTTGCTCGCTCATGGTGTCGTCATAAGCGGCGCGATGCGTTGCGCAAAGGGGCGGGGAGCTTCTTCTCAGCCTTCATCAACTTGCGCGAGTCATCCCGGCCGCAGCGAAGCGGAGAGCCGGGATCCATTCCGGAGCCTTTCCGGACGAGGTTCAGGCATGGTCCCGGATCTCGCTGCGGTCGCCCGGACGACCAGGTTTGCTGGAGAAGCGCTACCCAAAGCCGCGCCGCCATGGCAGACCTGATCGAAGATCAAGAGCAGCTTGGCGGCAGGGCCGATGCAGACATTCGATTCCGACGGCGTGTCGATCGCCTATCTCGACCTCGCCCCGACCGGGGAGGGCTCCGGCGATCCGATCGTGCTGATCCATGGCTTCGCCTCGAGCCATGCGGTGAACTGGGTCAACACGCAATGGACGAAGACGCTGACCCATGCCGGCCGGCGCGTCGTGCTCTACGACAATCGCGGCCATGGCCGCAGCCAGAAGCTCTACGATCCCGAGGCCTATCACTCGACCATCATGGCCGAGGATGCGCGCCGCCTGATGGACCATCTCGCAATCGAGCGGGCCGACATCATGGGCTATTCGATGGGTGCGCGAATCTCCTCGCATCTGACGCTCGCCCATCCCGAGCGCGTGCGCTCGCTGCTGCTCGGGGGCCTGGGCATCCATCTGGTCGAGGGCGTCGGCCTGCCGCTGGGGATCGCCGACGCGATGGAAGCGCCTTCGCTCGCCGACCTGACCGACCCGATGCAGCGCATGTTCCGCGCCTTCGCCGAGAACACCGGCAGCGACCTCAGAGCCCTCGCGGCCTGCATTCGCGGTACGCGCCAGACGCTGAGCAGGGAGGAGGTCGGCCGCATCGCGGTGCCGACCCTGGTCAGCGTCGGCACGAAGGACGACGTCTCCGGCTCCGGCCCGGAGCTGGCGGCGCTTATTCCCGGCGCCGAAAGCTTTGCCATCGAAGGCCGCGATCACAATCTCGCGGTCGGTGACCGCACGCATAAGCAGGCAGTGGTCGAGTTCCTGGCACGCCGACCGTAGAATAACGTTCTACCCAGGTAGAATATTATTCTACAGCAACGACTTGCGACACTTGCCTCGCAAATCGATTCTTGTTCTTCGCGGCTTGATTCAGCTAGAAGGCGGCACCACGTGCTCTGGCGCGAGCTGATCGTGCCAGATTGATCTACGAGCGAACCGCAGCGGAGAACGCCATGCCATCCGGGCGCCCGAACATCGAGATTCGCGATCCCGCCACCGGTCTCGACCGGCTCGACCCCGTCTGGTCGCGCCTGCGCAACGAGGCCGAGCAGGCGATCGCGAGCGAGCCGGCGATGGCGAGCTTCATCCTGGCGACGATCTCGAACCAGCCGAGCTTCGAGGCGGCGGTCGGCCACCGCATCGCGGCCCGCCTCGGCCATGGCGCCGTGCCGGCCGAATTGATCGCGCAGGCCTTCGACGAGGCGATCGCGGCCGATCCCGAGATCGGACAGGGCATCCGCGCCGACGTCCTCGCCGTGCTCGACCGCGATCCCGCCTGTTACCGGCTGATCGAGCCGGTGCTCTATTTCAAGGGCTTCCACGCGCTGCAGACGCATCGCCTGGCCCATTGGCTCTGGCGGCAGGACCGGCGCGACTTCGCGCTCTATCTGCAGAGCCGCTCGTCCGAGGTGTTCCAGACCGACATCAACCCGGCTGCCAAGATCGGCAAGGGCGTCTTCCTCGACCATGCCACCGGCCTCGTCGTCGGCGAGACCACGGTGATCGAGGACAATGTCTCGATGCTGCAGGACGTGACGCTTGGCGGCACCGGCAAGCAGGGCGGCGATCGCCATCCCAAGATCCGCAAGGGCGTGTTGATCGGCGCCGGGGCCAAGATCCTCGGCAATATCGAGGTCGGGCAATGCGCCCGGGTGGCGGCCGGCTCGGTCGTGCTCGCGGTGGTGCCGCGCAACACCACGGTCGCCGGCGTGCCGGCCAAGGTGGTCGGCGAGGCCGGCTGCGCCGAGCCGTCGCGCTCGATGGACCAGATCCTGGCCGGCGATTGCGGCGGGGGAATCTGAGAGTTCTGTCGCAATCCCCACAGCCCTCATCCTGAGGAGCAGCCGTCAGGCTGCGTCTCGAAGGATGGTTCGGCTGTCTCCGGAGCCTCCTGAAGCATCCTTCGAGACGCCGCTTCGCGGCTCCTCAGGATGAGGGCTGGAGGTGGGGCAATTCAACCCTCGACGAGCTTCTTCTTGTGATCGTCGAGGTGGCCGAGGTCGCGTTCGGGGTCGAGCCGGTCGCGCACGCGCTGCTTGAGCTGCTTCACATCGGGGAAGCCGCCATCGACGGTGCGGTCCCAGATCAGCTCGCCATCATAGTGGATCAGGAAGATGCCGCCGGTGCGCGGGATCAGCACGACCTCGCCGAGATCCTGGCCGAAGGTCTGCAGCAGCTCCTGCGCCATCCAGGCGGAACGGAGCAGCCAGTTGCACATGCTGCAATAGGTGATGGCGATGCGCGGGCCGGGCTTGGGTTCGGTCATCGGACGGTCCTGAACGAGTAAGTGAGCTGTCTTAAGCTGCGGCCGGCCCGGCGCGCCAGCCTCCTTCAGGGCGAGTGCCGCTACGTCATTGCTCTCGCTCAGGTTGTGTGCGAGCATCACCTCGTGACGTATGGGGTGGGGGCCTCATGGGCAGTGCGTTGCGTGTGTTCCTGCTGGCATTGCTTTGCTTGGCGGGGTTGATTGCGCCTTTGGAGGCGTTGGACCGAGCGCGGCTGAACGAGGCGCGCCCGATCAGCGAGACCGAGCTGGCGGCGTTGCTGCAGGCGGCCAGTCGCGGGCGGAGCGGCGTCAGCGGTGGGCGCGTCGATGGCGGCGACTTCGTCGTCATGGCCGGCGGTACCGAGATGCGCTTCGGGCTGGCGAGACTGTCGGCCCAGTTCAATGCGGAACCGGATGCGAACCGGCGGCAGCGGGGCTTCGACAGCCTGTTGCAGAAGCTGGACCGCCTCGCTGCCGGCGGGGACCCGAACAAGCCTGCTCCGGCGGAGATCGCCCGCTTCCGCGACGCGTTGCTGCCTGTCCTCAAGAACCGCTCCTATGTCGACGAGTTCGCGGCGCTGGCGCGCAAGCAGGGCGTGCCCGACGGCAAGCTGCTGCATCTGCCGCTCGCCGGTGACGTCATCGTCGTGCCGGCGCAGGACCTCCCGCGCATCACCCGCTTCGTCTCGGTCGGGGAGGGGCGGCGCTATGGCATGAGCGATGCTGACGTGTTCGAGGCGGCGCTCGCCAATCTCGAGCGGCGCGCCAAGCGGTTCGAGATCCACGACCACGGGCTCATTCGAGCCTTCGACTTCAAGCCGCCGGACTACACTGTCTCGCTGCTCTTGCTGCCGAACCCGTGGAAGGACATTCCCGATCTGCCGAAGACGGTGGTGATTGCGATGCCGGGGCGCAGCGTGCTCGCTTTCGCCGATGGCGACGACCCGAAAGCGGTGGCGGCGTTGCGGGCGATCGCCGCGATGAAGGACGATTACCCGGTCAGCCGGATGCTGTTCCGCCTTGGACCCGGCGGGCTGCATCCGTTTCTCTAGAGAGGCTGCCGCACGCATCGTCGCGCGCCGCGCCTGACGGACGAGGCTCCGCTACGCTGCCAGACGTGACCGGTGTGATGTCGCCCGGCAGGGCCTGACGATGGCCCCGGAGCCCCCCAGCTTGCATCCTGCCCCAAAACCCCCTAATGCGACCGCGTTTTCAGGCCCTGCGCGGGCGTCGTCAGGAACAAGGTGTCATGGCCAAAGAGAAGTTTGCTCGCACGAAGCCGCACTGCAACATTGGAACGATTGGTCACGTCGACCATGGCAAGACGTCGTTGACGGCTGCGATCACGAAGGTGCTGGCGGAGTCGGGTGGTGCGTCGTTCACGGCGTATGACCAGATCGACAAGGCGCCGGAGGAGAAGGCGCGCGGCATCACGATCTCGACGGCGCATGTCGAGTACGAGACCCCGGCCCGCCACTATGCCCACGTCGACTGCCCCGGGCACGCCGACTATGTGAAGAACATGATCACGGGCGCGGCGCAGATGGACGGCGCGATCCTGGTTGTGTCGGCGGCCGACGGCCCGATGCCGCAGACCCGCGAGCACATCCTGCTGGCGCGCCAGGTCGGCGTTCCCGCGCTGGTGGTGTTCATGAACAAGGTCGATCTGGTCGACGACGCCGAGCTGCTCGAGCTGGTCGAGATGGAGATCCGCGAGCTTCTGTCGAAGTACGACTTCCCGGGCGACGACATCCCGATCACCAAGGGCTCGGCCAAGGCCGCGCTGGACGGCGTCACCCCGGAGATCGGGCATGACGCGGTGATCGCGCTGATGAAGACGGTCGACGACTACATCCCGCAGCCGGAGCGTCCGGTCGACCAGCCGTTCCTGATGCCGGTCGAGGACGTGTTCTCGATCTCGGGCCGCGGCACGGTGGTGACCGGCCGCGTCGAGCGCGGCATCGTCAAGGTCGGCGAGGAAATCGAGATCGTCGGCATCCGCGACACGCAGAAGACGACGGTGACGGGCGTCGAGATGTTCCGCAAGCTGCTCGACCAGGGCCAGGCCGGCGACAACATCGGCGCGCTGCTGCGCGGCACCAAGCGCGAGGACGTCGAGCGCGGCCAGGTGCTGTGCAAGCCGGGCTCGGTGAAGCCGCACACCAAGTTCAAGGCCGAGGCCTACATCCTGACCAAGGAAGAGGGCGGTCGCCACACCCCGTTCTTCACCAACTACCGCCCGCAGTTCTACTTCCGCACGACGGACGTGACCGGCGTGGTGCACCTGCCCGAGGGCACGGAGATGGTGATGCCGGGCGACAACATCGCCATGGAAGTGCACCTGATCGTGCCGATCGCGATGGAAGAGAAGCTGCGCTTCGCCATCCGCGAAGGCGGCCGCACCGTCGGTGCAGGCGTCGTCGCAACCATCATCGCCTGATCGACGCGCATAGCGATCTGGGAAAGGGCGGCGGCAACGCCGCCCTTTTTCGTTTCCGCAGGGCAGTCGCTTCGGCGCTCTGGCTTCGCAGCGAGGATCGTGCCAGCTTCCTGTATCTTGCATACGGACTGGAGATCGCGATGAGTCCCCGCCATTCGCTCGCCGACAGGCTGCGCCAGCCCGGCCTTGTCGTCGCGCCGGGCTGCCATGACGCCATCGGCGCAAGGGCGATCGAGCAGGCCGGTTTCGAGGCGGTCTACATGACCGGCAACGGCCTCTCCGCCAGCCTGATCGGCGCGCCCGATATCGGCCTCCTGACCATGACCGAGATGGTGGCGCGCGGCCGGGCCCTGGCCGCGGCGATCACCGTGCCGCTGATCGCCGATGCCGATACCGGCTATGGCAATCTCAACAACGTCGCCCGCACCGTCGCCGAATACGAGGCGGCGGGCGTCGCCGCGATCCATCTCGAAGACCAGGTCACCCCCAAGCGCTGCGGCGCGATGAAGGGACTGGCGCTGGTCACGCCCGAAGAGCATGCCGAGAAGATTCGCATCGCGGTCGCGACCCGGCGCGATCCCGACTTCCTGATCATCGGCCGCTCGGACGCAAGGCTGCCGCTCGGCCTCGACGAGGCGATCGCGCGCGGCAAGGCCTATGCGCGGGCGGGCGCCGATCTGGTGCTGCTGGAGATGCTGCAATCCGAGGAGGAGATGAAGCGGGCACTGGGCGAGATCGAAGCGCCGCTGATGTTCAATTATGTCGAGGGCAGGGTGCCGCCATTGACCGCCGAAGAGTTCGAGCGGCTCGGCTTCAAGGTGCTGAGCTACCCGGTCGCCTCGACATTGGCCTACGCCCATATGATGGCGGCCTTTGCGCGCGAGCTGAAGCGCTCGGGCACGACGCGCGGGCTCGAGGCGAGCATGCTCGACCTGCCGAGCTACGAGGCGTTCCTGGGTCGAGACAACTATGCCTGATCTCAAGGTCGAGCAGCCGAAATCGCTGGTCGCCATCGTCGAGGAGCGGCTGCGCGATGCGATCATCGACGCCGAGATGCGCCTTGGCGAGACCCTGTCGGAGGAAGCGCTGAGCGAGGCCCTGGGCGTCAGCCGCACGCCGGTGCGCGAGGCGCTGGCGCGATTGCAATTGCAGGGGCTGGTGACGATCGTGCCGAAGAAGGGCACCTTCGTCTTCGCGCCGACCGAGGAGGACGTCTCCGAGCTCTGCGTCTTCCGCTACATGCTGGAGACGCAGGCCCTGCGCGAATGCATGAGCAAGGCGAGTGAGGCGGCGCTGGCTGCGATGAAGGATGCGCTCGCAGCAATGGAGGCGGCGCAGGCCGGCGGCAGCCGCCGCGACTATGCCAGGGCCGACACCGTCTTCCACGAGGTCTTCTTCCAGCATTGCGGCAACCGCTATCTCGGCAACGCCTATCGCGGCGTCTCGGGCCGGGTCGCGGCCCTGCGCACGCATCTCTCGGTGCCGCTGGAAGGCGAGCAAGAGCGCTCCATGGCCGAGCATCACCAGATGGTCGAGGCGTTCGCGGCCGGGCGCCTGGCCGATCTCGACTCGATCCTGCACCGCCACATCATGCGGGCCTGGGACGCCTATGCCGACGTGCTGCGCAGCGGTGGGATGCAGGGGTGAGCGCCGGGTTGGCGAGGGTTCAAATAGTTGGGCTTCTACGCTCATTGTCATGTCATCCCGGACAAGCCGCGAAGCGGCGCCGATCCGGGCTCCATTCCTGAGCCTCTATCGGAAAGGTTCCGGAATGGGTTCCGGGTCTCCCTCCGATCGCCCGGGACGACTAGCGCTCAGTGGACGGCTTGAGGGCAATGGCTGTCGGCCGCCATCAAATCATCTTGCATACAGTGTCCTAGAGTCTATGCTTCCGGCCGAGAGCCTGTAACGGCCGTCGAAGCGCGGGAGGAGCCCCATGACCATAGCCCTGAAAGCCGCAGCCCTGGCGTTCGCGCTGGCGGCGACGCCAGCCCTGGCGCAGGACAAGGTGAAGCTGATCACCATCGCCGAGCTCTCCGGGCCGGGCGCGACCGCCGGCACCAATTGGAAGAGCGGCATCGAGCTCGCGGTCGAGGAGATCAACGCCAAGGGCGGCATCCTCGGGCGCAAGATCGATCTTACCGCCTATGACACGCAGACCAACCCGGCCAACGCCCGCGCCGCCGTGCAGCGCGCGATCGACGAGGGCACCCATGCGGTGCTCGGGCCGGTCTATACCGGCTCGATCATGGCCTCGATGCAGATCGCCCAGCGCGCCGAGATCGCCCAGCTCGCCGCCGGCGACGGCACGGCCTACACCGCCCAGGGCAACCCCTTCATCTTCCGGACCTCGCTCAGCCAGTCTGCGGCGATGCCGAAGATCGCCGCCTATCTCAAGGATCAGGTCAAGGCCAAGTCGGTCGCCGTGGTCTGGGTCAACAACGACTTCGGGAAGGGCGGGCACGAGGCGATCCTGAAGGAGCTGAAGAGCCGTGGCATCGAGGTGCCGGTCGACCTCTCGACCGAGCAGGGCCAGGCCGATTTCGCCGGCGAGGCGATCAAGGTGAAGAACGCTGCTGTCGATGCCGTCTTCGTTTATCTCAACGAAGAGGAGAGCGCCCGGCTGCTGGTGGCGATGCGCGACCAGAATGTCGGCAAGCCGGTGATCGGCGAGACCACGATCCTGAGCCAGAAGGTGATCGAGCTCGCCGGCAAGGCGGCCGACGGCGTGCGCGGCCATGTCGGGCAGACCGTCGATGCGCCGATCCCCGCGCTGCAGGACTTCGGCAAACGTTTCGAGGCGCGCTTCAAGTTCGTGCCCGACCATAACGGCATCAAGGGCTACATGGCCGTCCATGCGGTGAAATGGGCGACGGAGAAGCTCGGCAAGTTCGAGCCGACCAAAGTCGCGGCGACCCTGCATGGCGCGACGATCAAGCCGGAGGAGGAGCCGGGCATCCTGATGGAGACGACCTTCGACGCGAAGGGCGACGTCCAGCGCGAGAGCTTCCTGGCCGAGGTGGTCGACGGCAAGCAGAAGATCATCGGCCGCCTGCCGAAGTGAACGAGAGAATGCTCGGAGCGCGAAAGGGCGGTGGCGACACCGCCCTTTCCGTTGCCCGCCTCATGCAGGCTGGCAGCGAGATCATGCGTCTGCCCATGGCCGGTTTCCTGTGCTGAACTGACGGCACCAGGCGGCGACGCAGCGGCGCTGCATCAGGGAGGACATGATGGGCTTCAAGCCGCCATTCACCGGCATCCATGCGATCGCCTTCGCCCTGTTCGATGCGCAGGAGCGGCTCGACCGCGCGGCGATGCGGCGCCAGACCGAGATTTGCCTTGGCCTCGGCGTGCACGGGATCGCGGCGCTGGGCCTCGCCACCGAGGTCTCGAAGCTCAGCCTCGCCGAGCGCCTCACCGTGATGGAGTGGGTGGCGGAGGACGTCGCCGGCAAGGCGCCGCTCGCCTTCACCATCTTCGGCGGCTCGGTCGCCGAGCAGGTCGAGCAGGTCAAGGCGGCCGAAGCGGCCAGGGCCGACTGGGTGATCCTGCAGCCGCCGATGGTCGGCTCCTTCGGCGCGGCGGAATATATCCGCTTCTTCGGCCGCGTTGCCGAGGCGACCTCGCTGCCCGTCGCGATCCAGAACGCGCCGGCCTATATGGGCCGCGGCCTCTCGGCAGCCGATATCGCCGAGCTCGTCCGCCAGCATCCGAACATCTGCCTGATCAAGGGCGAGGGGGCGGCGACCGAGATCCGCCAGCTGATCGAGGTCACCGAAGGACGGCTGCCGGTGATGAACGGCCGCGGCGGGCTGGAGCTCGCCGACAATCTGCGCGCCGGCTGCGTCGGCTTCATTCTGGCGCCCGATACGATCGACTACGCGTTGCACGTCTATGAGCGCTTCCTCGCCGGCGACGAGGCCGGGGCGGAGGAGGCCTATCGCGCCGTACTGCCGGCGATCGTCTTCATCATGCAGTCGATCGAGAGCCTGCTCTGCTACGGCAAGCGCATCTTCGGCGCGCGGGCGGGAATCGCCATCCACGATCGCGGCCCGGCCTTGCGGCCGAGTGGGTTCGGGCTCGACCGCGTTGCGAAATATGCCGCTACACTCGGGCCTTATCGCGGCCGGCTGACGAGTTGAGTCAACTTTGAACAGGGCGGTTGCGATTTCGACTTGAAAAGCCGACAGGGTTCGGGCTAAGCAACCGGCGCTACAGGGGTGTAGCTCAGTTGGTAGAGTACCGGTCTCCAAAACCGGGTGTCGCAGGTTCGAGCCCTGCCGCCCCTGCCAGCCGTTCGTCAGATCCGCGATGACACAGAACATCTACGACGACGCCGGCTTCTTCCAGAATTACAGCCAGTTGCCACGCTCGCAGCGCGGGCTCGACGGCGCGCCGGAATGGCCGGCGCTGCGCGCCTTGCTGCCGCCGCTCGCCGGCGGCACGGTGCTCGATCTCGGCTGCGGCTTCGGCTGGTTCTGCCGCTTCGCAGCGGGCGCCGGCGCGGCGGAGATCGTCGGCGTCGACGTCTCCGAGCGCATGCTGGCACGGGCGAGGGCGGAGACGTCTGCGAGAGCCGTCCGCTACGAGCAGGCCGATCTCGAGGCTTACGAGCCGGCGGCCGAACGCTTCGACCTCATCTATTCCTCGCTCGTCTTCCATTATCTCGTCGAGCTGCCGGCGGTGTTCGGCCGTATCGCGCGGGCGCTGAAGCCGGGCGGGCGCTTCGTCTTCTCGGTCGAGCATCCGATCATGACGGCGCCACGCCACCAGACATGGGCGCAGGACGCTTCCGGCCTGCCGGTCTGGCCGGTCGGCGCCTATCTCGACGAGGGCGAGCGCGTCACCGACTGGCTCGCCGAGGGCGTGGTCAAGCAGCATCGGACACTTGCCACCTATCTCAACCTGCTGGTCGGGCTCGGTCTTCGCCTGCGCCATGTCGAGGAGTGGGGGCCGACGCAGGAGCAGATCGCGGCCGAGCCGGACTGGGCCAGGGAGCGCGAGCGCCCGGCCTTCCTGCTCATCGCCGCCGAGAAGCCCTGAGCCGGGCCAGAGTCAAAACCGCTTGGCGAGCGGGCCTTCGCGTTGTAAGAAGCCCCCTAACGACGGCGCGCGGCTCCCTGAGCCCCGCGCCGCGAATCTTTCAGGACCGCCGAATCGCTGCCCGAAAGCGGCGATCCGGAACCGAGGTGACGAGCCCGATGGCGAAGACGAATCCCTTCCAGTTCCTGCAGGAGGTGCGCAACGAGGCCTCCAAGGTGACCTGGCCCTCGCGCCGCGAGACGCTGATCACCACCGGCCTGGTGTTGCTGATGGTGCTCATGTCGAGCCTGTTCTTCCTCTTCACCGACACGGTCATCCGTTGGGGCCTCGGCCTCATCCTCGCGCGCTGAACGGAAGCAAGAACGTGAGCACACGCTGGTACATCGTCCACGCCTATTCCAACTTCGAGAACAAGGTCGCGCAGTCGATCAAGGATCAGGCGGCGCAGCGCAACCTCTCCGACAAGTTCGACGAGGTGCTGGTGCCGACCGAGAAGGTCGTCGAGGTCCGCCGCGGCCGCAAGGTCGACACCGAGCGCAAGTTCTTCCCCGGCTATGTCCTGGTGAAGTGCGAGATGACCGACGAGGTCTACCACCTCATCAAGAATACGCCCAAGGTCACCGGCTTCCTCGGCGCCGACAAGGCCAAGCCGATGCCGATCCCCGAGCATGAGGCGATGCGGATCAAGGGCCAGGTCGCCGAAGGCATCGAGCGCCCGAAGCCGACCGTGGTGTTCGAGGTCGGCGAGCAGGTGAAGGTCGCCGACGGCCCGTTCGCCTCGTTCAACGGCGTCGTCGAGGATGTCGACCATGCTCGCGCCCGCCTCAAGGTCGCGGTCTCGATCTTCGGCCGCGCCACGCCGGTCGAGCTCGAATACGGTCAGGTCGAGAAGCTCTGAAGGCATGACAGGCTGCAAGATTATCGAAGGGCGCCGGAAACGGCGCCCTTTTTGCGTGCTTTCGTAGTTAACGCCTCCTTCAGGCGTGTGTGAGATTGTCCGCGCCGGCTTTCGGGCGGGCAGGTATGTTTCCCAGAACATTCAAGGCGACGGTCGGACAGCGCCTGGCGCTGTGGGGCGTGCTGCTCGGCGCGCTGTCATGCGTCTATGTCGCGACCGAGCTGATCGGCTCGCGCAAGCTCGACGCCTTCACCCGTGCCCTCGAAGCCCAGAGCGATCTCGCCAGTCGCCTCGAAGCGACGACCATGCTGTTCGAGCGGATCAGCATCGCGACCTTCTCGGGCAATCGGGCCGAACCCTCGGATCTCGACGTGCTCGCGATCGCCGCCGAGGACATGGCCACCCGGCTCGACGGCAAGCTGCAGACCGACACGCAGGCGATCGTGGCGCGCGCTGCGGCGATGCGCGAGGCCCAGGACATTCCGACGGCGCGGGCCGAGCTTCGGGTGATCGCCGACAAGCGCTCCGCCTTGCGACGTGGGCTCGGCGAGGAGATCGGCCGCTTGAGCGCCGACCTGTCGCGGCATGTCGAGAGCGCCCATCAGAACAAGGTCCTGCTCTCGCTGCTCGGGCTGTTCAGCCTGGTCTTCATCGTCAGGCTGGAGCATCGCTGGCTGGTCCGTCCGATCACCGACATGGCGCGGGCCTTGGGCGAGAACCGCAAGGATGGCGGGCTCGACAAGCTCGCCATGCGCAGCGACGAGATCGGCATGCTCGGCAGCGCCATGCTGGCGCATCAGCACGGGCTTCAGGCCGAGCAGGAAGCCGCGCAGGCGCGGGTGAGCGCCTTGTCGGGCGAGGTGGCGCGCCAGGAAGCGGCCCAGGCGCGCAACGGCGCCTTCCAGGAACAGATCGCGGCGATCGCGCAGGCGCTGGAGCAACACGCCGCCCGGCTGTCGCAGGCTGCCGGCGAGTTCGCGCAGCTCTCCGGTGTCGTCGACGAGCGGGCCGGAGCGGCGACGCTGTCGACGCAGCGCGTCTCTGGCCATGTCGACCATGTCGCCGGCGCGATCACCGAGGTGTCGTCGCTGTTGGCGACCGCTGCCAGCGAGGCGCAGCGCACCTCCGACGTCGCCGAGGCCGCGAAGGCGCTGGTCGAGGAGGCGACCGCCGACACCGTCGTGCTGAGCGAGGCCGTCGGCAAGATCGTCCAGGTCATCGACATCATCGGCACCGTCGCCAGCCAGACCAACCTGCTCGCGCTCAACGCCACGATCGAGGCGGCCCGGGCCGGCGAGGCGGGCAGGGGGTTCGCCGTCGTCGCCGGCGAGGTGAAGCAGCTGGCGCATCGCACCGCCGAGGCGACCGACGATGTCCGCAAGGGGCTGGACCAGATCACCATCGCGGCCCAGCGCATTACCCTGCGCGTCGGCGCGCTGGTGACCTCGGTCGAGAAGGTCGACAAGGCGGCCCTCTCGATCGCCGAATTGACTGCCCGGCAGGATGTCGGCTCGCGCTCAATCAGCGAGACGACGACGCGGACGGCGGGCGATGTCAGGCTCGTCGCCGAGCAGGTCGAACAGCTCGCCGGCACGCTGGCGAGCTGGCGCCAGACCGCCGGCTCCGTCACCGCAGCCTCGGCCGACCTCGACCGGCAAGCGGCGGAGCTGCGGCAGGCGGTCGACGGTTTCATCCGGCGCAGGGAGCTGGCGAGCGCATGAGCATCGCGTTTCCGAAGTCCGGGACGGAGATACCCGCCGAGCTGCGGCTGCCGCTCGCCGCGAAGGTGCTGCACTGGCTGACCGCGGCGCTGGTGCTGGGACTGTTCGCTACCGGCGTGACGATGAAGCAGCTCGGCCAGGGGCCGGCGGCCGATCTGCTCAATCTCTGCCATAAGACCACCGGTGTCCTGCTGCTCTGCCTCGTCCTGGTGCGCATCGGCTACCGGCTGTTCGCGCAGCTGACGGCGCGCTGGCAGAAGGGCGCGGCGAGCCGGCCGGTACATGCATTGCTCTATCTTGCCCTGCTGGTGGTGCCGCTGCTGGGCTGGGCCGGTGCCTCAAGTTTCGGGGCGCGGCAATTGCTCTTCGGCCTCTCGTTGCCCGAGATCTGGTCGCCGGAGGCGGGCTATGCCGAGCTGCTGCTGCTCAGCCATGCCTGGCTCGCCTTCGGCCTGATCGCGCTCGTCGTCGTCCATATCGGCCTGGCGCTGGGCGACTATCTGGTGCGGGACGCGAAGGCCGATTGAGCCTGCGTTAACCGGATAACACCCGCGCCGCCCTGGCTCTGCCTATTCTTGCCGGCAGCCCGCAACCGGGTGTCAGGGAGGATAATGATGAGCGGCAAGCGCATTTTGATGATCGTCGGCGATTTCGGCGAGGACTATGAGATCATGGTGCCGTTCCAGGCTCTGCTCGCCGTCGGCCACAAGGTCGATGCGGTCTGCCCCGGGAAGGCGAAGGGCGACAGCGTCGCCACCTCGATCCATGACTTCGAGGGCCAGCAGACCTATTCCGAGAAACGCGGCCACAATTTCACGCTCAATGCAGGTTTCGCCGATGTCGACGCGACCGCTTACGACGCGCTGGTGCTGCCGGGTGGCCGGGCGCCGGAATATCTGCGCCTGAACAAGCAGGTGATCGCCATTGTCCGGCACTTCTTCGAGGCGAACAAGCCGGTCGCCGCGATCTGCCATGGGGCGCAAATCCTGGCCGCCGCCGATGTGCTCAAGGGACGCAGCTGCTCGGCCTATCCGGCCTGCAGTCCCGAGGTCGAGCTCGCCGGTGGCCGCTATGCCGACATCGCGATCGATGCGGCGACGACCGACGGCAATCTGGTGACGGCGCCGGCCTGGCCGGCGCATCCGGCATGGATCGCGCAGTTCCTGGCGGTGCTCGGCACGCGGATCAGCCATGGCGAGCTGAGCCGGGCCGCCTGAGGCGGTGCAGGATTGCAGGTCGCTTTGGCCGGCCGCCGCGCTATGATGCGCGGCGGTTGTGCGCGGGGAGGGCGCCATGTGCAGGCTCTTCATTCATGCCGATGCCGATCTCTGGCGCACGCGCCTGAAATCGGTGCGGCTCAACGGCTTCTCGACCAGCGTACGGCTCGAGAACCTGTACTGGCGGGTGCTTGAAGAGATCGCCGGGCGCGACGGCATGAGCCTCGGCCAGCTTTTGGCCAGGCTGCATGGCGAGCTGATCGAGACCCATGGCGACGGCGAGAACTTCGCCTCCTTCCTGCGGGTATGCTGCGGCCGCTATCTGATGCTGCAGCTTGCCGGCGAGGTGCCGCGCGAGCTCGACCGGTCGATCCGCGATCTCGATGCCGACGGGATCCTGGCGCGCGAGGCGCGGCGGCTCTCGCCTGCGACACGGCGTCCGCAGGGTGCGAGCGCATCCGGGGCTTCCCTTTCGGAGCGGCCTGTGCCATAGGGCGGCCCTCACATGCGTGGGAGGCGTGCCGGTCAGCCAGCCGGAGTTGCTCGTCGCACCACGCCCTGCAACACCCCGATCCGGAGCGATAGCAGCTCGCGGGCGGGGCGTCGTCGTTCCGGTCGGCACCGGGGCGGACGACAGGAGCAGCCATCATGGCAAAGAAGATCACGGGCTACGTGAAGCTTCAGGTTCCGGCGGGCGCGGCCAATCCGTCGCCGCCGATCGGTCCCGCGCTCGGTCAGCGCGGCCTCAACATCATGGAATTCTGCAAGGCCTTCAATGCGAAGACCGCGCAGATGGAAAAGGGCATGCCGATCCCGGTGATCATCACCGCGTATCAGGATCGCTCCTTCACCTTCGAGATGAAGCAGCCGCCGGTCTCGTACTGGCTGAAGAAGGCCGCCGGCCTGACCTCGGGTTCGAAGACCCCGGGCAAGGGCGGCAATGTCGGCAAGGTCACGTCGGCTCAGCTCAAGGAGATCGCCGAGAAGAAGATGGCTGATCTCAACTGCGACAGCGTCGATTCGGCGGTGGCGATGATCCGTGGCTCGGCCCGTTCCATGGGCCTGGAAGTCGTGGGCTGAGGGGGAACTGACAATGGCACATGTCGGAAAGCGCGTCGTCAAGGGCCGTGAAGGCATTGACCGCATCAAGCTCTACCCGCTCGCCGAGGCCGTCGCGATGGTCAAGGCCCGCGCCAACGCCAAGTTCGACGAGACCGTCGAGATCGCGATGAATCTCGGCGTCGATCCGCGTCACGCCGACCAGATGGTCCGCGGCGTCTGCAACCTGCCGAACGGCTCGGGCCGCACGCTGCGCGTCGCCGTCTTCGCCCGCGGCGCCAAGGCGGAGGAGGCCAAGAAGGCCGGTGCCGACATCGTCGGCGCCGAGGATCTGGTCGAGACCGTGCAGAAGGGCGAGATCAATTTCGACCGCTGCATCGCGACCCCGGACATGATGGGCCTGGTCGGCCGCCTCGGTAAGGTGCTGGGCCCGCGCGGCCTGATGCCGAACCCGCGCGTCGGCACGGTCACCATGGACCTGACGGCCGCCGTCGCCGCCTCGAAGGGCGGCTCGGTCGAGTTCCGCGTCGAGAAGGCGGGCATCGTCCACGCCGCCGTCGGCAAGGCCTCGTTCGATGCCGACAAGCTCGGCGAGAACATCAAGGCCTTCGTCGATTCGGTCTCGAAGGCGAAGCCGGCCGGCGCCAAGGGCACCTATATCCAGCGCGTCGCGATCTCCTCGACCATGGGTCCGGGCGTCAAGATCGAGCCGAACACCGTTCTCGGCGGCTGATTAGCGCGGCGATCGCTCTTGCGGCGATCGTGGCCCCACCTTGCGCTTTGGCGCAAGGATTACCACTTGGCAGAAACCGGGGGAGGGTCTATAGCCTCCCTCGCGTTTCCATGAGTGACGGGGCTTCCGCGTGCTTGGCACGAGGAGGTCCATTTTCGCGTTTTTCGATGGTTCGCCATCGAAGAATGGATGTCTTGGTCGAGGAGAGCGATCTCCGAAGGCCGGGCATCCAGTCCTGTCTGAGACTGCAGGTGCGCCTTTGGCTTCGGCCAGGGGGCATAATTTCGCCAAGAGGCCTGCATAGACGGTGCAAGAACTTTTCCGGCACTGAGGTGCCGAAAGAGGTTCGAACCATCTCGCCCTATCACGGCGTCACGCCATGGCAGGGGACAGGGCACTGAGCGTCGCTCCGGCGAGGGGTCGGTGTCAACCGGTCACTTCCAGAGCGGCACGTGCAACTGGCGGCGGGTCTCAAGCCTGTCGCCTACCGGAGAGAGCCCAGTGGATAAAGCGGCAAAATCTGATGCCGTCGCGACGCTGAACGACGTCTTCTCGAAGACGTCGGTCGTTGTCGTGGCCCACTATGCGGGCTTGACGGTGGCCCAGTTCCAGAAGCTTCGTCGCGAGATGAAGGCCAATGGCGCCACCGTGAAGGTCGCAAAGAACCGGCTGGCCAAGATCGCTCTTGAAGGCACCGACGTCGCGTCCATCAGCAAGCTGCTGACGGGTCCCACCCTGATCGCCTATTCCAGCGATCCGGTCGCGGCGCCGAAGGTCGCCACCGCCTTCGCCAAGGAGAACGACAAGCTCGTCATCCTCGGCGGCGCGATGGGCAAGACCGCCCTGAACCCCGATGGTGTCAAGGCTCTGGCCACGATGCCCTCGCTCGACGAACTGCGCGCCAAGTTGCTCGGCCTCCTGCAGGCCCCTGCGACCAAGATCGCCCAGCTCTCGACCGCGCCTGCTGCGAAGCTCGCGCGCGTGTTCCAGGCATATGCCGACAAGGACGCTGCCTGAGCAGCCGACAACCTTCAATCGTTCGAACCTCTTACATCAGGAACCTAAACCATGGCCGATCTCGCCAAGCTCGTCGACGAACTCTCGTCGCTCACCGTTCTCGAGGCCGCTGACCTCGCCAAGATGCTCGAAGAGAAGTGGGGCGTCTCCGCCGCTGCCGCCGTCGCCGTGGCCGCTGGCCCGGCCGCTGGCGCTGGCGCCGGCGCTGCCGCTGCCGAAGAGCAGACCGAGTTCACCGTTGTCCTGGCCTCGGCCGGCGACAAGAAGATCGAGGTGATCAAGGAAGTCCGCGCCATCACCGGCCTGGGCCTCAAGGAAGCCAAGGATCTGGTCGAAGCCGCTCCGAAGCCGGTCAAGGAAGCCGTCGCCAAGGACGAGGCCGAGAAGCTCAAGAAGCAGCTCGAGGCCGTCGGCGCGAAGGTCGAGCTCAAGTGAGCCGGGCCGGCTGATGCCGGTCCGTATCTAGTCGACAAGGACAGTCCCGGGGCGGCTCGCCGCCTCCGGGGCTGTTGCGTCGTTTCCGGCAACCGGAGCGGCGTGGTGCAGGGCCTGCCACGATGCAGGTCGATCCAGTTTGAACGTCGGCGCATGAGCGCCGAGCGGCTCACCCGGCGGCCCGTTCCGCCTGAGGCCCGGACCCCCGGGTGAGCCGTCCGAGATTGCGAGGAACATGATGGTAACTTCCCTCCAGGGTCGCAGGCGCGTCCGCAAGTTCTTCGGCAAGCTCAAGGAAGTGGCGGAGATGCCGAACCTCATCGAGGTTCAGAAGGCTTCCTATGACCAGTTCCTGATGGTCGAGGAGCCCAAGGGCGGCCGCAGCGACGAGGGTCTGCAGTCGGTCTTCAAGTCGGTGTTCCCGATCGGCGACTTCTCGGGCGCGTCGCTGCTGGAATTCGTCAAGTACACCTTCGAGCCGCCGAAATACGACGTCGACGAGTGCCGCCAGCGCGGCATGACCTTCTCGGCGCCGCTCAAGGTGACACTGCGCCTGATCGTGTTCGATATCGACCCGGACACCCAGGCCAAGTCGGTCAAGGACATCAAGGAGCAGGACGTCTACATGGGCGAGATGCCGCTCATGACGGACAACGGCACCTTCATCGTCAACGGCACCGAGCGCGTCATCGTATCGCAGATGCACCGTTCGCCGGGCGTGTTCTTCGACCACGACAAGGGCAAGACCCACTCCTCGGGCAAGCTGCTCTTCGCCGCCCGCATCATCCCCTATCGCGGCTCCTGGCTCGACATCGAGTTCGACGCCAAGGACATCGTCTACGCGCGCATCGACCGCAAGCGTAAGATCCCGGTCACTTCGCTGCTGTTCGCCCTCGGCATGGACGGCGAGGAGATCCTCGCGCGCTTCTACAACCATCTGAGCTATGTCCGCGACAAGGACGGCTGGCGCGTTCCCTACGACGCCGAGCGCATGAAGGGCTTCAAGGCCACCGTCGACATGATCGACGCCGACACCGGCGAGGTCGTGATCGAGGCCGGCAAGAAGCTGGTCGCACGCACCGCCCGCCAGCTCGCCGAGAAGGGCCTGAAGTTCCTGCGCGCCACGGACGAGGACCTCTACGGCCAGTACATCGCCGAGGACCTGGTCAACCCCGCCACCGGCGAGGTCTTCGCCGAGGCCGGCGACGAGATCGACGAGAAGAGCCTGAAGGCGCTGCTCGACGCCGGCTTCGACGAGCTGCCGGTGCTCGACATCGACCACATCACGGTCGGCCCGTACATCCGCAACACGCTCAAGGTCGACAAGAACTCGCGCCGCGAAGAGGCCCTGTTCGACATCTACCGCGTGATGCGCCCGGGCGAGCCGCCGACGCTTGAGACCGCGGAGAACATGTTCCAGTCGCTGTTCTTCGACTCGGAGCGCTACGACCTCTCGGCCGTCGGCCGCGTCAAGATGAACATGCGGCTCGACCTCGACGCCGCTGACACCGTGCGCATCCTGCGCAAGGAGGACATCTTCGCGGTCGTCAAGGCGCTGGTCGACCTGCGCGACGGCAAGGGCGAGATCGACGACATCGACCATCTCGGCAACCGGCGCGTGCGCTCGGTCGGCGAGCTGATGGAGAACCAGTACCGCCTGGGCCTCCTGCGCATGGAGCGCGCCATCAAGGAGCGCATGTCCTCGGTCGACATCGACACTGTGATGCCGCAGGACCTGATCAACGCGAAGCCCGCGGCCGCCGCGGTGCGCGAGTTCTTCGGCTCGTCGCAGCTCTCGCAGTTCATGGACCAGACCAACCCGCTCTCGGAAGTCACCCACAAGCGCCGTCTCTCGGCGCTTGGCCCGGGCGGCCTGACCCGCGAGCGCGCCGGCTTCGAGGTGCGCGACGTCCACACCACGCATTACGGCCGCATCTGCCCGATCGAGACGCCGGAAGGCCCGAACATCGGCCTGATCAACTCGCTCGCCACCTTCGCGCGCGTCAACAAGTACGGCTTCATCGAGAGCCCGTACCGGCGCATCCGCGACGGCAAGCAGACCGACGAGATCATCTATCTCTCGGCCATGGAGGAGGCGAAGTACAACGTCGCCCAGGCCAACGCGGCCGTCGACAAGGAAGGCCGTCTGACCGACGACCTGATCGTCTGCCGCCGCGCCGGCGAGGTCATCGTCGTGCCGGTCGACAAGGTCGACTTCATGGACGTCTCGCCCAAGCAGGTCGTCTCGGTCGCCGCGGCGCTGATCCCGTTCCTCGAGAACGACGACGCCAACCGCGCGCTGATGGGCTCGAACATGCAGCGCCAGGCGGTGCCGCTGGTTCGCGCCGACGCGCCCTTCGTCGGCACCGGCATGGAGGCCGCGGTCGCCCGCGACTCCGGCGCCGCCATCGCGGCTCGCCGCGCCGGCATCGTCGACCAGGTCGACGCGACCCGTATCGTCATCCGCGCCTCGGACGAGATGGACCCGACCAAGCCGGGCGTCGACATCTACCGTCTGCAGAAGTTCCAGCGCTCCAACCAGTCGACCTGCATCACGCAGCGTCCGCTGGTGCGCGTCGGCGACGTCATCAAGAAGGGTGACATCGTCGCCGACGGCCCGTCGACCGAGTTCGGCGAGCTCGCGCTCGGCCGCAACGTGCTCGTCGCGTTCATGCCGTGGAACGGCTACAACTTCGAGGACTCGATCCTGCTCTCGGAGAAGATCGTCTCGGAAGACATCTTCACCTCGATCCACATCGAGGAATTCGAGGTCATGGCCCGCGACACCAAGCTGGGTCCCGAGGAAATCACGCGCGACATTCCGAACGTTTCGGAAGAGGCGCTGAAGAACCTCGACGAAGCCGGCATCGTCTATATCGGCGCCGAGGTTGCGGCGGGCGACATCCTCGTCGGCAAGATCACGCCGAAGGGCGAGAGCCCGATGACCCCGGAAGAGAAGCTGCTGCGCGCCATCTTCGGCGAGAAGGCTTCCGACGTCCGCGACACCTCGCTGCGGGTGCCGCCGGGCGTCCAGGGCACGATCGTCGAGGTCCGGGTGTTCAACCGCCACGGCGTCGACAAGGACGAGCGCGCCCAGGCGATCGAGCGCGAGGAGATCGAGCGTCTCGCCAAGGACCGCGACGACGAGCAGGCGATCCTCGACCGCAACACCTTCGCGCGTCTGGCCGAGATCCTGACCGGCAAGACCGGCCTCGCCGGTCCGAAGGGCTTCAAGAAGGACACGGTCATCACCCGCGAGGTGATGAGCGAGTTCCCGCGCTCGCAGTGGTGGCTGTTCGCCACGGCGGACGACGCCCTGATGACCGAAATCGAGGCGATGCGGAAGCAGTACGACGAGTCGAAGAAGCGCCTCGAGCAGCGCTTCCTCGACAAGGTCGAGAAGCTGCAGCGCGGCGACGAGCTGCCTCCGGGCGTGATGAAGATGGTCAAGGTCTTCGTCGCGGTGAAGCGCAAGATCCAGCCCGGCGACAAGATGGCCGGCCGCCACGGCAACAAGGGCGTGGTCTCGCGCATCGTGCCGGCGGAGGACATGCCGTTCCTCGAGGACGGCACCCATGCCGACATCGTGCTGAACCCGCTCGGCGTGCCCTCGCGCATGAACGTCGGCCAGATCCTGGAGACCCATCTGGGCTGGGCGGCTGCGGGCCTCGGCAAGCAGATCGGCAAGGCGATCGACGCATATCGCAAGGCGCACGACTCCAAGGCCCTGCGCGCCTCCTTCGACGCCGTCTACGAGGACAACGAGATCATCGCCTCGATGGACGACGCCGAGCTGATCGAGATGGGCCAGAACCTGCGCCGCGGCGTTCCGATCGCGACGCCGGTCTTCAATGGCGCCAAGGAGTCCGACATCGAGCGGCTGCTGGAGCAGGCGGGTCTTCACTCGTCGGGCCAGTCGACCCTCTATGACGGGCGCACCGGCGAGCCCTTCGACCGCAAGGTCACGATGGGCTACATCTACATGCTGAAGCTGCACCACCTGGTGGACGACAAGATCCACGCCCGCTCGATCGGCCCGTACTCGCTGGTCACCCAGCAGCCGCTCGGCGGCAAGGCCCAGTTCGGCGGCCAGCGCTTCGGCGAGATGGAGGTCTGGGCGCTCGAAGCCTACGGCGCCGCCTACACGCTGCAGGAGATGCTGACGGTGAAGTCGGACGACGTCGCCGGCCGCACCAAGGTCTACGAGTCGATCGTGCGCGGCGAGGACAACTTCGAAGCCGGCATCCCCGAGAGCTTCAACGTGCTCGTCAAGGAGATGCGCTCGCTCGGCCTCAACGTCGAGCTGGTCAACACCAAGCCGAAGCAGGGCGACGTGCCCGCCGAGGCAGCCGAGTAAGGCGTCACGCCCGCAAGGGCGCGACGGCGTTCGTTACTCATGCCGGCGGCAGTGTCGCCGCCGGCCGATGGATCAAAGGTCGGGCAGGGCGGTTTCCCGTGAAATCCCACCGGCCATAGGAGACAGGCTATGAAGCAAGAGGTCATGAACCTTTTCGGCCAGCAGCCGGTGCAGCAGGCGTTCGACGCGATCAAGATCTCGATCGCCAGCCCTGAGAAGATCGCATCCTGGTCGTTCGGCGAGATCAAGAAGCCCGAGACGATCAACTACCGTACGTTCAAGCCCGAGCGGGACGGCCTGTTCTGCGCGCGCATTTTCGGGCCGATCAAGGACTACGAGTGCCTGTGCGGCAAGTACAAGCGCATGAAGTTCAAGGGCGTGATCTGCGAGAAGTGCGGCGTCGAGGTGACGCTGGCACGGGTCCGGCGCGAGCGCATGGGCCATATCGAGCTCGCCGCCCCGGTCGCGCATATCTGGTTCCTGAAGTCGCTGCCGTCGCGCATCGGCCTGCTGATGGATATGCCGCTCAAGGATCTCGAGCGCATCCTCTACTTCGAATCCTATGTCGTCCTGGAGCCGGGCCTGACCCCGCTCAAGGATCGCCAGCTCCTGACCGAAGAAGAGTACGTTCGCGCCCAGGAAGAGTACGGCGCAGACACCTTCACGGCGATGATCGGCGCGGAAGCGATCCGCGAGATGCTGCGCGCGCTCGATCTCGACCAGATCAACGCCGACCTGAAGCATGAGATCGCGACGACGACGTCGGAGCTCAAGCCGAAGAAGCTGATGAAGCGCCTCAAGATCATCGAGGCCTTCCAGGAGTCGGGCAACAAGCCGGAATGGATGGTGATGACCGTGATCCCGGTCATCCCGCCTGATCTGCGTCCGCTCGTGCCGCTCGACGGCGGCCGCTTCGCGACCTCGGACCTGAACGACCTCTATCGCCGCGTCATCAACCGCAACAACCGCCTGAAGCGGCTGATCGAGCTGCGCGCGCCCGACATCATCATCCGCAACGAGAAGCGGATGCTGCAGGAGTCGGTCGACGCCCTGTTCGACAACGGCCGCCGCGGCCGCGTCATCACCGGCGCCAACAAGCGCCCGCTGAAGTCGCTCGCCGACATGCTGAAGGGCAAGCAGGGCCGCTTCCGGCAGAACCTGCTCGGCAAGCGCGTCGACTATTCCGGCCGTTCGGTCATCGTCGTCGGCCCGGAGATGAAGCTGCACCAGTGCGGGCTGCCGAAGAAGATGGCGCTCGAGCTGTTCAAGCCGTTCATCTATGCGCGCCTCGACGCCAAGGGCTACTCGACCACGGTCAAGCAGGCCAAGAAGCTGGTCGAGAAGGAGAAGCCCGAGGTCTGGGACATCCTGGACGAGGTCATCCGCGAGCATCCGGTGCTGCTGAACCGCGCGCCGACGCTGCACCGCCTCGGCATCCAGGCCTTCGAGCCGGTTCTGATCGAGGGCAAGGCGATCCAGCTGCACCCGCTGGTCTGCGCCGCGTTCAACGCCGACTTCGACGGCGACCAGATGGCCGTGCACGTCCCGCTGTCGCTCGAAGCGCAGCTGGAAGCGCGCGTCCTGATGATGTCGACCAACAACATCCTGCACCCGGCGAACGGCATGCCGATCATCGTGCCGTCGCAGGACATCGTGCTCGGCCTCTACTACCTCTCGATCATCTCGGATGGCGAGCCGGGTCAGGGCAAGATCTTCGGCGATTTCGGCGAGCTCGAATACGCGCTGCACGAGAAGGTCGTCACGCTGCATTCGAAGATCAAGTATCGCTGGACGGGCGTCGGCCGCGACGGCCAGCCCTACACGAAGATCTACGACACCACGCCGGGCCGCGTGATCCTCTCGACCGCGCTGCCGGACCATCCGGCCGTGACCTTCGACGTCGTCAACAAGCTGATGACCAAGAAGGAGATCTCCAACATGATCGACGCCGTCTATCGCGGCTGCGGTCAGAAGGAGTCGGTGATCTTCTGCGACCGCGTCATGGGGCTGGGCTTCAAGCACGCCTTCAAGGCCGGCATCTCCTTCGGCAAGGACGACATGGTGATCCCCGCGAACAAGTGGGAGATCGTCGATGCGACCCGCGTGCTCGCCAAGGATTACGAGCAGCAGTACCAGGACGGCCTGATCACCCAGGGTGAGAAGTACAACAAGGTCGTCGACGCCTGGGCGAAGTGCTCCGACAAGCTCGCCCAGGAGATGATGGCCGGCATCTCGACCGTGAAGAAGGACGAGAGCGGCCGCGACAAGCCGATCAACTCGATCTACATGATGAGCCACTCGGGCGCCCGCGGTTCGCCGGCGCAGATGCGCCAGCTCGCCGCCATGCGCGGCCTGATGGCCAAGCCGTCGGGCGAGATCATCGAGTCGCCGATCATCTCGAACTTCAAGGAAGGTCTCGACGTTCTCGAGTACTTCAACTCGACCCACGGCGCCCGCAAGGGCCTGGCCGACACGGCGCTCAAGACGGCGAACTCGGGTTACCTGACCCGCCGTCTCGTCGACGTGGCGCAGGACGCGATCATCTCCGAGGTGGATTGCGGCTCGGACAACGGCATCAAGATGCGCGCCATCGTCGATGCCGGCCAGGTCGTGGCTTCGCTCGGCATGCGCATCCTGGGCCGTTCGGCTGCCGAGGATGTGGTCGATCTCGACGGCAACGTCCTGGTCGCCAAGGGCGCGGTGATCGAGGAGAGCCACATCGCCAAGATCAACGCCGCCGGCGTCCAGGAGGTGAAGATCCGTTCGGTTCTCACCTGCGAGACCAAGAACGGCGTCTGCGCGACCTGCTATGGGCGCGATCTTGCCCGCGGCACGCCCGTCAACATGGGCGAGGCCGTCGGCGTCATCGCGGCGCAGTCGATCGGCGAGCCGGGCACGCAGCTCACCATGCGTACCTTCCACATCGGCGGCGCGGCGACGATCGCCGACCAGTCCTTCGTCGAGTCGAATTTCGAGGGCACGGTCAAGATCCGCAACCGCAACGTCGCGCGGAACTCGGATGGCGACCTGATCGCGATGGCGCGCAACCTCGCCATCGTCATCACCGGCCCGGACGGCGCCGAGCGCGCGGTTCACCGCGTCCAGTTCGGCTCGAAGCTGCGCGTCGACGACGGCGACAAGGTCAAGCGCGGCCAGCGCCTGATCGAGTGGGATCCCTATTCCCGCCCGATCCTGGCGGAGGTCGACGGCAAGGTCGGCTATGAGGACCTGGTCGACGGCATGTCGATGACGGAGACGACCGACGAGGCGACCGGCATCAGCAAGCGTCTCGTGATCGACTGGCGCGGCTCGGCCCGTACCTCGGACCTGCGTCCGGCGATGACCCTGAACGGCCCGGACGGCAAGATCGCGAAGCTCGCCCGTGGCGGCGAGGCGCGCTACATCCTGCCCGTCGACGGCATCATCTCGGTGGAGCCGGGCTCGTCGGTGAAGGCCGGCGACGTGCTGGCGCGCGTCTCGACCGACTCGGCCAAGACCCGCGACATCACCGGCGGTCTGCCGCGCGTCGCCGAGCTGTTCGAGGCGCGTCGTCCGAAGGATGCCGCGATCATCGCCGAGAAGGCCGGCGTCATCGGCTTCGGGCGCGACTACAAGAACAAGCGTCGCGTCACGCTGACCCCGCATGACGGCACCGATGCGGTCGAGTACCTGATCCCGAAGGGCAAGCACATCCACCTGCAGGATGGCGACGTCGTCGAGATCGGGGACTACATCCTCGACGGCAACCCGGCGCCGCACGACATCCTGGCGATCAAGGGCGTCGAGGAGCTTGCCGCTTACCTGGTCAACGAGATCCAGGAGGTCTACCGCCTCCAGGGCGTGACCATCAACGACAAGCACATCGAGGTCATCGTCCGGCAGATGCTGCAGAAGGTCGAGATCACCGAATCCGGCGATAGCGACATTCTCACCGGCGACCAGGTCGACCGGATCGAGCTGGAAGAGGTCAACGCCAAGCTGCGCGAAGAGGGCAAGAAGCCGGCCTCCGGCGTTCCGGTCCTGCTCGGCATCACCAAGGCGTCGCTGCAGACCCGCTCGTTCATCTCGGCCGCCTCCTTCCAGGAGACGACCCGCGTCCTCACCGAGGCGGCGGTCAACGGCAAGATGGACATGCTGGAAGGCCTCAAGGAGAACGTCATCGTCGGCTCGCTGATCCCGGCCGGTACCGGCGCGCAGGTCGCCCGCATCAAGCAGGTGGCGACGCGCCGCGACGATCTCATCGTCGGCCAGAAGGCGGATGCGGCGGCCAAGGCCGCGGCTGCCGCTGCGGCGGTGCTGCCTGCCGCTGAGTAATACCGGCGAACTTGCTGACTTTGTGGAACGGCCGCCTTCGGGCGGCCGTTCTCGTTTCAGCACTCTTGACCTTTTCTAGTACAGTTGGGCTAAGCTTACGTTGCGAAACCTGTCGGGGGGCAGCGATGCGCCAGGATGCCTTTCTTTGTGAGGCCGGAAGCGGCCCGGCAAAGAAGAGCATGCTGAACCATGCGGAGGCATGGTCGGCGGATGGATGCCCCGTTCTGCGGACCATGCCTGGGTGCGACCGGGGCTATGGACGAGCAATTTCTCGACAGTCTTTACGAAGCTGCGGTCGTGCCGGAGCTGTGGCCTCAGGTTCTGCGGCGTTTCCAGGAGATCGCGCGTGGCGCCGGGGCGGTGCTGGTCGCGGTGACGCCGAACTCCAATCGCTGGATCTCGTCCTCGCCGGAGTTCGACCAGGTCGTCTCGACGCATTTCAACCGCTTTCCCGGCAATGAGCGGACCCGTCGCCTGCTCGAGCGCCGTCATGCCGGCTTCCTGCGCGACATCGACATTCTCTCAGACGCCGAGATGGCGAGCGAGCCGGTCTATCGCGATTTCCTGCTGCCGCAAGGGCTGGGCATCGGGGTCGCCACCTCGATCGCGTCGCCGACCGGCGAGGCCTTCATCCTGCATGCCGAGCGGGAGCGGGAGGAGGGCCATGTCGACGACAGGCTGATCGCGCGCTTCGACCGGATGCGGCCGCATCTGGCGCGCGCGATGCTGCTCTCGTCTCGGCTCGAATTCGAGCGGGCGCAGGGGGCGGCCCGGGCACTGGAAGCGATCGGGTTGCCGGCGGCGATCCTCGATCGCGAGGGCCGGGCGCTCGCGCTCAACCCGCGCTTCGAGGCGCTGATCCCCACCGTCGCTGTCGATCGTCCTTCGCGCCTCGGCCTGATCGATACCGCGGCCGACGGCCTGCTCGCGGCGGCCCTGCAGGCGAGGGGACAGATTGCCAGCGCGACGGTGCGGTCGATCCCGGTCGCGCGCCGCGAGAGCCAGCCGCCGCTGATCCTGCACCTGACGCCTATCCGCGGCGCCGCCCACGACATCTTCTCGCGTGCCGCGAGCATCCTCGTCGTGACGCCGGTGGTGGTGAAGGACGTGCCGACCGCCGATGTCGTGCAGGGATTGTTCGACCTGACGCCGGCCGAGGCCAGGCTGGCCGCGCTGATCGCCGCCGGGCATCGCCCGCGAGAGGCGGCAGCGGCCCTCGGCGTGATGGAGGAGACGGCGCGCTCGACCCTGAAGCGCGTGATGGCCAAGACCGGCCTGCATCGCCAGGCCGACCTGATAGGCCTGCTGCGCGGCGCCGGCGTGACGAGCGGCCCGCCGGGGCCGGGAGAGCGGATGCCATGAGCCGGGACATCATTGTGGGCGACGGGGCGCCTCGGCGGCACGACGGTTTCGTCGCCGCGGTCGAGGCGATCTACGATGCAGCCGCCGTGCCCGAACGTTGGCCTCAGGCCCTGCAGGAGATCGCCGACAGCTTCGGCGATGTCGGCGCGATCATGATCTATGAGCGGGAAGACGGTGGCATCGGCTCGATCTGCTCGCCCGGGCTGGAAGCGGCACAGCGCGACTATGATGCCGGCGAATGGTGGCGGCAGGACATCCGCTTCTCGCGGTCGGTCGAGCGCGGCGCCATCGCGCGGCACGATGCCGTCACCGACCGCGACATCGCCTCTGCCGAGGAGATGCGGACCTTGCCGTTCTACACGCAGTTTCTGCGCCGTCACGGGCTGGGCTGGTTCGGTGGCGTCGGCATCTCGCCTGATCCGCGTGTGTCCGTCGCCCTATCGATCCAGCGCTCGAACCAGAAGCACGCCTGGACGGAGGAGGAGCTCGACCGCCTAAGCCGGATCGGCCGCCATGTCGAGAATGCCCTGCGGCTCGGCATCCGCCTGATCAATGCCGAAGCCTCGCAACTGGCGCTGTCCGACGCGCTGGCGCGGGTCGGCGTCGGCGTTTTCATGCTTGCCGGCGACGGGCGTGTCCTGTTCGCCAACCCGGCGGGCGAGGCCCTGCTCGGTGACGAGCTCATTGTGTCCGGCGGCCGCCTCACGGCTCGGGCGCAGGGCCCGCGCGAGGCCCTGCACGTCCGGATCAGGAGCGCATCCTTCGGCGAGGCCGGCACGCTCGACGACCCGCGCCCGATCCTCGTGCCGCGCAGCCAGCGAGGCATCCTGGCCGTCCATATCCTGCCCGTCCGTCCGGCGGGCGGCGGGGCGGTTGAAACCCTGCTCGCGAGCACGACCGCGATCGCGGTCGTCACCAGTTCCGAAGCGAACGGCCCGGCCGATCCGGCGCTCGTGCGCGATCTCTTCGGCCTCACGCTGGCGGAGGCACGGCTGGCGGCGCTCGTCGGTAACGGCCTTGCGCCGAGAGAAGCGGGCGAGCGGCTCGGCATCACCGAGGCGACGGCACGCACGACGCTGAAGCGCGTCTTCCAGAAGACCGGCGCGACCCGCCAGAGCGAGCTTGCGGGGCTCCTGGCGCGCATGGTGGTGCGGTAGCGTCGGCGCCGGGCAAAGGCCGGCTCTTCGCCCGGTAGGACGCGGTCGACCGCGCCGCGCCAGCGGCGATTCCGGTGCTGGTGATCGCAATGGCGTTGCCGGTGAGGCGGGAGCCGATCGTGCCTGCTCTCGTAGCCGTCGACGCAGGGCCGCCGCCCTCATCGCGAGCACGCCTGCCGTCGGCATGGCTCAAGCGGGACATGGGTGGCGAGGCGGCTCACACAAAACAGAGGCGTCGCTGCGGTAGTAAAATTATGGCAACTCCGTGGCGCTATGGTCCTCTCAGGGGATATGAGGCAAAGACGCTGGGGCTGGGGTAGCATGCTGGAAGTTGCGATAGTCGGGGGCGGTCCCGGCGGGCTGATGACGGCCTGGCAGGTCCGCAAGAAGATGCAGGGCCTGTGCCGGGTGACGCTGTTCGAGGCGTCCGAGCGGCTCGGCGGCAAGATCGTTTCGCGCCGCTTCGACAGCGCCCCGGCGCTCTACGAAGCGGGCGTCGCCGAGATCTACGGCTATTCGCAGCTGGGCCATGACCCCTTGCGCGAGATGATCGAGGGCTTCGGCTTCCAGACCATCCCGATGGATTCGCAATCCCTCCATCTCGACGGCAAGCTGGTCGACGGCGTCGAAGGCATGCGCCGCCGCTATGGCGACGCCACCGCCGACGCCATCCTGGCGTTCCGGGCGCGCTGCGCCGAGCTGATGTCGCAGCAGGCCTATTACGAGGGCGCCGGCAAGCACGACAACAGCCATCCCTGGATGTTCATGACCGCTGATGCGGTGCTCGAGCAGGAGGTGGCCGATCCGGCGGCGCGGCGCTTCTTCCGGGCGATGGCGCGCTCCGACATCGCCTCGGAAGGGCACATCAGCAACGGCCTCAACGCGCTGAAGAACTATCTGATGGATGTCGACGGCTATATCGACGTCTATTCGATCCAGAACGGCAACGAGCAGCTGGTCGAGGGCCTGAGCGCCGCTCTCGACGCCGAGGTCTTCCTGAACCATCGCGTCCTTCGCGTCGGCAAGGCCGATGGCGGCCGATACAAGCTCGACATGATGAACGGCAAGGGGCCGGAGACGCGCGAATTCGATTTCGTGCTGATGTGCCTGCCGCACAACTGGCTCGGCACCATCGATTTCGGCGAGGGCAAGCTGCGTCAGGGCATGAGCCGCCATCTCGCCCATTTCGACCGGCCGGCGCATTACCTGCGCGTCGCCGCGCTGTTCGACACTCCGTTCTGGGAGGGCCAGATCGAAGGTGCCTGGTTCATGTCGGAGAGCTTCGGCGGCTGCTGCGTCTACATCGAGGGCGCCCGGCACGATGTCGGCCGCCATGGCGTCCTCAACTGGCTGATCGCCGGCGTCGATGCGCTGTCCTATGCCAATCTCGACGACGAGGCGTTGACCAAGGCCGCGCTGAAATCGCTGCCGGCGTCGCTGGGCGATCCCTTCCCCCATCTGATCGAGGCGAAGGTGCATCGCTGGATGGCCTCGGTGAACGCGATCCCGGGCGGCGTTCCGGTGCGTGACGTGGTGACGAACCACATGCCGGAGCCGAAGGAGCATGACGGGCTGATCGTCGTCGGCGATTACCTGTTCGACTCGACGCTGAACGGCGTGCTCGATTCCGCCGATATCGCCAGCGACCTGATGCTGAGCAAGGTCATGCGCCAGCGCTATGCCACCGGACTCGCCAAGCGGGCGGGGGAGGCGGGCGGTATCATCGTGCCCGAGCCGTCGCCGCGCATCGACCGCGGCTATTTCGACGCCTATCGCGGCGCCGGCCCCTATGGCGAGGTCTGGCGCCGCTTCAGCGATCCTGCCTATATCCGCGACCTCATCGACATGGTCTGGCAGCCGAAGCCCGGCTTCAGGCTGCTTGTCGCGGGTTCCGCCTCGGGCGAGCTCGTCGGGGCGCTGCGCGAGCTCGGCATCGATGCCTGGGGCATCGAGAACAACCGCTACATCCACGGCCGCACGGCGGCGCATCTGACCAAATACAACCTGCTCGGCACGGTCGCCGACCTGCCCTTCGAGGACGGCTCCTTCGACTTCGTCTACGAGACCTGCCTCGCCCATCTCGGTACGCGTGGCGTTCGGGATGCGCTGAGCGAATTGCACCGCGTCGCCAAGCGCGGCGTCTATTTCGGCTCGGTGACGGCGGACCTCACCTCAGAGGTCTGCGATATGTACGACCTGCTGCGCGGGGTGAAGAAGCTCGCGACCTGGTGGGAGTGGTCGGAGCTGTTCTTCGACGAGGATTTCGACATGGCGGTCCAGAGCCAGGAGATGCTCGACGCGCTCTGGGAGCGCACACTCGCCGCCGACAAGGGCCCCGGCCGCTGGTACGAGGATGCGGAGAGCCTGCGCTACTGCTTCTTCAACCGCATCGCGCCTGATAGCGCCTGAGCCTCTCTAGCGAGAGCCGTATCCGGCTCTTGACCGACAACCGATCCGACAGGGAGCGGCGGGCGCTGGATCAGCCTCGCCGATGAGCAGTGAGCGACGACGAGGTCAAGCCGGGCACGGGCGAGAACAGTGCTGCGCCCGATCCGGCGGCGAAGGCCGCCGGCCCTGCCGGCGCAGCGAAGCGGCCGATGCCGCGTCCGCCCGAGGAGCCGAAGCGGCGCGCGCTGCAGTCCGGCACGGCCGAGGCGGAGGACGAGGACGAAGACGACGAGGATGACGAGGAGGAGGACGACGAGGACGACGACGGTCCGGTCGTCTACACCGCCGGCGAAGCGGCGGGCGCGCTGAGGGGCGTCCTCTCCTTCACCTGGCCGCATCTGGGCCCGCATCGGCTCGGCATCGCGCTGGTCGGCCTCGGCCTGCTGGTCGAGATGGCCTTCAACGTGCTGATGCCGCTCTCGCTCAAATACCTCCTCGACGAGGTGTTCGAGGACAAGGACCGCAGCGAGCTGATCTTCATTCTCAGCGTGCTGGGGATCGCCGGGGTCATCACCTCGGTCGTGGCGATCTGGTATGAATGGATCGACGCGAAGGTGACGGCGGCGATCACAACCGATGTGCGCCGCTCGCTGTTCGAGCACATCCAGAAGCTGCCGCTGAGCTTCTATGAGCGCCATCGCCGCGGCGAGATCCTGTCGCGCTTCTCGAACGACATGACCACCTATGAAGAGGCGGTCATTCATTTCGCCAATTGGGGCGCGCTGCCGCTGCTCGAGCTGCTGGCGGGCATCGCCCTCTTGATCTACCTCAACACCGAGCTCGGCCTGCTGGCGCTGCTGATCATCCCGATCGCCCTGATCGGGCCGCGGCTGCTCACGCCGAAGGCGGTCGCGGCCAGCTACGAGGTGAAGCGGGCGCAGGCCGGCGAGCTCGGCGTCGTCCAAGAGAATATCGGCGCCCAGCCGGTGGTGAAGGCCTTCGGCCTCGTGCGCATCTCGCAGCTCTGGTTCGGCCAGCGCAACAGCGTGCTGCGGGCGGCGCAGTCGCGCTCGACCTTCCTCAACACCATGGTCGAGCGCTCGATCACCATCGTGGTGCTCTGGCTGCACCTGATCGTGCTGGCGATCGGCGCCTATCTGACCTTCAACGACGTGATCACGGTGGGCACCTTCGTCGCCTTCGAGGCGGTGTTCTGGGAGATCACCTACAATCTCAACCACCTGACCCAGTACATCCCGGTGGTGATCGATGCCTCCGGCGCGGTCCGGCACATGCGCGACGTCCTCGACGAGCCGATCCGGGTCTCGGATCGGCCGAACGCAGTCGAGTGCCCGCGGATCGCACGCGAGATCGGCTTTCAAGGCGTGCGCTTCTCCTATGGCGGGGAGGGCGCCCAGATCGACGGGCTCGACCTTGCGATTCCCGCCGGCACGCGCGTCGCCATCGTCGGGCCGAGCGGGGCGGGCAAGAGCACGCTGCTCAGCCTGCTGCTGCGCTTCCACGATCCGCAGCGCGGCAGGGTGACGATCGACGGCGTCGACATCGCCAGCGTCACCCGCGATTCGCTGCGCGCCCAGATGGCGGTGGTGTTCCAGGACAATGTCCTGTTTCATACCTCGCTGCGCGAGAACATCCGGTTCGGCGCGCTGGAGGCGTCGGACGCCGAGGTCGAGGCCGCCGCGAAGAAGGCCGAGATCCATAAGTTCATCATGAGTCTGCCCGCGGGCTACGACACCATCGTCGGCGAGCGCGGCGAGACCCTGTCGGGCGGCCAGCGCCAGCGCATCGCCATCGCCCGGGCCCTGCTGCGCGATCCGGCGATTCTCCTGCTCGACGAGGCGACCTCGGCGCTCGACCAGACCACCGAGGCCGCGATCAACCGCACCTTGAAGAAGATCGGCCGCGGCCGCAGCCTGCTGTTCGTGACGCATCGCCTGACCTCGGTCGCCGACATGGACGAGATCATCGTCATGGAAGCGGGCCGAGTCGTGCAGCGCGGCGACCACGCGACCCTGATGCGCAAGCGCTCCGGTCTCTACCGCAAGCTCTGGAACGACCAGATGCGCGCGAGTGCTGAAGATGACGACGATTGAAGCTGAATCCGTCTCTCACTTTTAGCCTAGAGACCGCTTAGCTGGTTGGCCCGCAGAATAAGCTGACCGCAACGGGCCTAAGGGGCAAATCCGGGGTTGACGCGAATCCTTACCTGAGTCATAAGCGCGCCACTGTCGATGGCTGTCGGACACGTTTGTCGCTTGCCTTTGTTGCAAGCGAGGTTCGCGACCGAAACTCCATCGGAATTCCAGCGTCTAACGACGACATGGCAGGACGCATGAATGCGGGCTCGCTCCGTGTTCCTCTGCATGGCGAACGCGCCTGAGGCCCCGTAAAAGGGCGCCGATGGCGCGGCTTCGTTTGGTCATGGCCTCGCTCGGCGCCGGAATGGACACCGAATTCATCTAGCGCTCAAGGGAGCGAGAGGCCTTAAATGCCGACAATCAGCCAGCTGATCCGCAAGCCGCGCTCGCCGGTCAAGGCGCGCAACACCGCGCCGGCGCTCGAGAATTGCCCGCAGAAGCGCGGCGTCTGCACGCGTGTCTACACGACGACCCCGAAGAAGCCGAACTCGGCGCTGCGTAAGGTCGCCAAGGTGCGCCTGACCAACGGCTTCGAGGTCATCGGCTACATTCCGGGTGAGGGTCACAACCTCCAGGAGCACTCGGTCGTCATGATCCGCGGCGGCCGCGTCAAGGACCTTCCCGGCGTGCGCTATCACATCCTGCGCGGCGTGCTCGACACGCAGGGTGTCAAGAACCGCAAGCAGCGCCGTTCGAAATACGGCGCCAAGCGTCCGAAGTAATCAGTGTCGGACCGGCCGGGCAGGGGCCCAGCCGGTTCGCCGTTTTAGAAGATTTGACCGGAGACTAGACGATGTCCCGCCGCCATAGTGCAGAGAAGCGCGAGATCATTCCCGACGCCAAGTTCGGCGACGTGGTCGTGACCAAGTTCATGAACTCGGTCATGTACGAGGGCAAGAAGTCGACCGCCGAAGGCATCGTCTACGGCGCCTTCGATATCATCGAGGGCAAGCTGAAGAGCGACCCGCTCGCCGTCTTCAAGACCGCGCTCGAGAACGTCGCCCCGGCGATCGAGGTCCGTTCCCGCCGCGTCGGCGGCGCGACCTACCAGGTCCCCGTCGAGGTTCGCACCGAGCGCCGCCAGGCTCTCGCCATCCGCTGGCTGATCGCCGCGGCCCGCGGCCGCAACGACCGCACCATGGTCGAGCGCCTCTCGGCCGAGCTGATGGACGCCGCCAACAACCGTGGCAACGCCGTCAAGAAGCGCGAAGACACGCACCGGATGGCGGAAGCCAACCGGGCCTTCTCGCACTACCGCTGGTAATTCGTCCGTTACGACCCGGAAAGACAGAGCATTCCCATGCCCCGTTCTCATCCCATCGATCGCTATCGCAACTTCGGCATCATGGCCCACATCGATGCCGGCAAGACGACGACGACCGAGCGCATCCTGTTCTACACCGGCAAGAGCCATAAGATCGGCGAAGTCCATGACGGCGCCGCGACCATGGACTGGATGACGCAGGAGCAGGAGCGTGGCATCACGATCACCTCGGCTGCGACGACCTGCTTCTGGCGCGACAACCGCCTGAACATCATCGACACCCCCGGCCACGTCGACTTCACCATCGAAGTCGAGCGTTCGCTGCGCGTGCTCGACGGCGCCGTGTGCGTCCTCGACGGCAACCAGGGCGTCGAGCCGCAGACCGAGACCGTCTGGCGCCAGGCCGACAAGTACGACGTCCCGCGCGTCGTCTTCGTCAACAAGATGGACAAGATCGGCGCCGATTTCTATCGCTGCGTCCAGGACATCATCGACCGCGTCGCCGGCAAGCCCGTCTGCCTGCAGATCCCGATCGGTTCGGAGTCGAACTTCGCCGGCGTGATCGACCTCATCAAGATGAAGGCGATCGTCTGGAACGGCGAGGCGCTCGGCGCGTCCTTCGACGAGAAGGAGATCCCGGCCGATCTCGCCGACAAGGCTGCCGAGTATCGCTCGAAGCTGGTCGAAGCCGCCGTCGAGATGGACGATGCGGCGATGGAGGCCTATCTCGAAGGCAACGAGCCGGACGCCGACACGCTGCGCCGTCTGGTGCGCACGGCCGTGCAGCGCCGCGCCTTCCACCCGGTGCTCTGCGGTTCGGCTTTCAAGAACAAGGGCGTGCAGCCCCTGCTCGACGCCGTCGTCGACTTCCTGCCGTCGCCGGTCGATCGCGGCGCGGTTGAAGGCATCGACTTCAAGACCGAAGAGCCGACCACCCGCGAGCCGACCGACGAAGCTCCCTTCGCCATGCTCGCCTTCAAGATCATGGACGACCCCTTCGTCGGCACGATCACCTTCTGCCGCGTCTATTCCGGCAAGGTCGAGGCGGGCCAGGGCGTCATCAACTCGACGCGCGACAAGAAAGAGCGTGTCGGCCGCATGCTGCTGATGCACGCGAACAACCGCGAGGACATCAAGGAGGCTTATGCCGGCGACATCGTCGCCCTGGCCGGCCTCAAGGATGTCCGTACCGGCGACACGCTGTGCGATCCGAACCAGGCGGTGATCCTGGAGCGCATGGAGTTCCCCGAGCCGGTCATCACGATCGCGATCGAGCCGAAGTCCAAGGCCGACCAGGAGAAGCTGGGTCTGGCGCTGTCGAAGCTCGCGAACGAGGATCCGTCCTTCCGCGTCTCGACCGACCAGGAGAGCGGCCAGACCATCCTGAAGGGCATGGGCGAGCTGCATCTCGACATCAAGGTCGACATCCTGAAGCGCACCTACAAGGTCGACGCCAATATCGGCGCGCCGCAGGTTGCGTATCGCGAGACGCTGACCAAGAAGGCCGAGGTCGACTACACCCACAAGAAGCAGACCGGCGGTACCGGCCAGTTCGCCCGCGTCAAGCTGGTGATCGAGCCGAACGAGACCGGCAAGGGCTTCGAGTTCGAGTCGAAGATCGTCGGCGGCGCGGTGCCCAAGGAGTACATCCCGGGCGTCGAGAAGGGCCTCAACTCGGTCATCGGTTCCGGCGTGCTCGCCGGCTTCCCGGTGGTCGACGTCAAGGTCTCGCTGATCGACGGCGCCTTCCACGAGGTCGACTCGTCGGCTCTGGCCTTCGAAATCGCCTCGCGCGCCGCTCTGCGTGAAGGCCTGCAGAAGGGCGGCTCGGTGCTGCTCGAGCCGATCATGAAGGTCGAGGTCGTGACCCCGGAAGACTATACCGGCTCGGTCATCGGCGACCTGAACTCCCGGCGCGGCCAGATCCAGGGCCAGGACATGCGCGGCAACGCGGTCGTCATCAATGCGATGGTGCCGCTGGCCAACATGTTCGGCTATGTGAACCAGCTGCGCTCGTTCAGCCAGGGCCGCGCCAACTATACGATGCAGTTCGACCACTACGAGCAGGTGCCGTCCGCGGTCGCTGCCGAGGTTCAGGCCAAATACGCCTGATCGAACAACGCATTACACTGAACACTTGAAGAGATCTGACGGAGGCTACGATGGCCAAAGAGAAGTTTGCTCGCACGAAGCCGCACTGCAACATTGGAACGATTGGTCACGTCGACCATGGCAAGACGTCGTTGACGGCTGCGATCACGAAGGTGCTGGCGGAGTCGGGTGGTGCGTCGTTCACGGCGTATGACCAGATCGACAAGGCGCCGGAGGAGAAGGCGCGCGGCATCACGATCTCGACGGCGCATGTCGAGTACGAGACCCCGGCCCGCCACTATGCCCACGTCGACTGCCCCGGGCACGCCGACTATGTGAAGAACATGATCACGGGCGCGGCGCAGATGGACGGCGCGATCCTGGTTGTGTCGGCGGCCGACGGCCCGATGCCGCAGACCCGCGAGCACATCCTGCTGGCGCGCCAGGTCGGCGTTCCCGCGCTGGTGGTGTTCATGAACAAGGTCGATCTGGTCGACGACGCCGAGCTGCTCGAGCTGGTCGAGATGGAGATCCGCGAGCTTCTGTCGAAGTACGACTTCCCGGGCGACGACATCCCGATCACCAAGGGCTCGGCCAAGGCCGCGCTGGACGGCGTCACCCCGGAGATCGGGCATGACGCGGTGATCGCGCTGATGAAGACGGTCGACGACTACATCCCGCAGCCGGAGCGTCCGGTCGACCAGCCGTTCCTGATGCCGGTCGAGGACGTGTTCTCGATCTCGGGCCGCGGCACGGTGGTGACCGGCCGCGTCGAGCGCGGCATCGTCAAGGTCGGCGAGGAAATCGAGATCGTCGGCATCCGCGACACGCAGAAGACGACGGTGACGGGCGTCGAGATGTTCCGCAAGCTGCTCGACCAGGGCCAGGCCGGCGACAACATCGGCGCGCTGCTGCGCGGCACCAAGCGCGAGGACGTCGAGCGCGGCCAGGTGCTGTGCAAGCCGGGCTCGGTGAAGCCGCACACCAAGTTCAAGGCCGAGGCCTACATCCTGACCAAGGAAGAGGGCGGTCGCCACACCCCGTTCTTCACCAACTACCGCCCGCAGTTCTACTTCCGCACGACGGACGTGACCGGCGTGGTGCACCTGCCCGAGGGCACGGAGATGGTGATGCCGGGCGACAACATCGCCATGGAAGTGCACCTGATCGTGCCGATCGCGATGGAAGAGAAGCTGCGCTTCGCCATCCGCGAAGGCGGCCGCACCGTCGGTGCAGGCGTCGTCGCAACCATCATCGCGTAACGCGTTTTCGTGAGGGCGAGAGCCCTTCGGGGCTTTCGCCTTTTCACGTCACGGAGACACCAGGACCATGAACGGTCAGAACATCCGGATCCGCCTTAAGGCGTTCGATCACCGCATTCTCGATGCGTCGACGCGAGAGATCGTCTCGACCGCGAAGCGGACGGGCGCCCAGGTGCGCGGCCCGATCCCGCTGCCGACGCTGATCGAGAAGTTCACCGTCAACCGCTCGCCCCACATCGACAAGAAGTCGCGCGAGCAGTTCGAGATGCGGACCCACAAGCGGGTCCTCGATATCGTCGACCCGACCCCGCAGACGGTCGACGCCCTCATGAAGCTCGATCTCGCCGCCGGCGTCGACGTCGAAATCAAGCTCTGATCCGATTAAACGGGTCCTCTGTTTCCGGTGCCCCCGGATGGACATGACCCCAGAGGAAGGTATGCACCGATGCGTTCCGGTGTGATTGCACAGAAAGTCGGGATGACCCGCATCTTCACCGATGCCGGCGAGCACATCCCGGTCACCGTGCTGAAGCTCGACAACTGCCAGGTCGTCGCGCACCGCACGAAGGACAAGAACGGCTATGTCGCCGTGCAGCTCGGGACGGGCCGTGCCAAGGTCAAGAACGTCTCGAAGGCGCAGCGCGGCCATTTCGCCGTGGCCAAGGTCGAGCCGAAGCAGAAGCTGGTCGAGTTCCGCGTCAGCGACGACGCGTTGATTCCGGTCGGCGCCGAGCTGACCGCCGACCACTTCGTCGTCGGCCAGTTCGTCGACGTCTCCGGCACGACCACCGGCAAGGGCTTCGCCGGCGGCATGAAGCGCTGGAACTTCGGCGGTCTGCGCGCCACGCACGGTGTCTCGATCTCGCATCGTTCGATCGGTTCGACCGGTGGCCGTCAGGACCCGGGCAAGACCTTCAAGAACAAGAAGATGCCGGGCCATCTCGGTACCGAGCGCGTCACCACGCAGAACCTGCGCGTCGTCCAGACGGACGCCGAGCGCGGCCTGATCCTGGTCGAGGGTGCGGTCCCCGGCGTCGCCGGCGGCTGGATCCACGTCCGTGACGCCGTCAAGCGTACGCTGCCGAAGGACGCCCCGCTGCCGGGCAAGTTCAAGGTCGCCGGCGAGAGCAAGGCGGACAGTGTCGAGGCTCCTGCGGCCCAGGCTGAGGAGAACGTGTGATGAAACTCGATATCGTCACTCTTGAAGGCGGTAAGGCCGGCTCGCTCGAGCTGTCCGACGCGATCTTCGGCCTCGAGCCGCGCGCCGACCTGCTCGCCCGCATGGTGCGCTACCAGCTCGCCAAGCGCCGCGCCGGCACGCACAAGTCGAAGGGCCGCTCGGAAGTCGACCGCACCCGCAAGAAGATCTACAAGCAGAAGGGCACCGGCGGCGCTCGCCACGGCGCGGCTTCCGCTCCGCAGTTCCGCGGCGGCGGCAAGGCCTTCGGCCCGGTCGTTCGTGACCATGCTCACGAGCTGCCGAAGAAGGTGAAGGCCCTGGCCCTGCGCCATGCGCTTTCGTCGAAGGCCAAGGACGCGGGCCTGATCATCATCGACGACGCGAAGCTCGCGGAGCCGAAGACCAAGATCCTGCTCGGCCATTTCGGCAAGCTCGACCTGTCGAGCGCGCTGGTGATCGGCGGTGCCGAGATCGATGTGAACTTCGGCCTGGCCGCGCGTTCGATCCCGAACGTCGACGTCCTGCCGGTCCAGGGCATCAACGTCTATGACATCCTGCGTCGCGACAAGCTCGTGCTGACGCGCTCGGCTGTCGATGCGCTGGAGGCGCGCTTCAAATGAGCCAGTCCAAGAACCTCGATCCGCGGCATTACGACGTCATCGTCGGCCCCGTGATCACCGAGAAGGCGACGATGCTCTCCGAGCACAACAAGGTCGTCTTCAAGGTCGCCAAGACCGCGACCAAGCCGCAGATCAAGGCGGCCGTCGAGAAGCTGTTCGACGTCAAGGTGGTGAGCGTCAACACGCTCGTCACCGAGGGCAAGGTCAAGGTCTTCCGCGGCCGTCTCGGCCAGCGCTCTGACGTCAAGAAGGCGGTCGTGACCCTCGAAGAGGGCCACTCCATCGACGTCACCACGGGCCTCTGAGAAGGATCGTCATCATGGCTTTGAAAAGTTTCAAGCCGATCACGCCGAGCCTTCGCCAGCTCGTGATCGTCGACCGCAGCGAGCTCTACAAGGGCAAGCCGGTCAAGGCGCTGACCGAGGGCAAGTCGTCCTCGGGCGGCCGCAACAACAACGGCCGCATCACCGTCCGCTTCCGCGGCGGTGGTCACAAGCGCACCCTGCGCCTGATCGACTTCAAGCGCCGCGGCAAGGCCGGCGTGCCGGCGACCGTGGAGCGGATCGAGTATGATCCGAACCGCACCGCCTTCATCGCCCTGATCAAGTATCAGGACGGCGAGCTCTCCTACATCCTGGCGCCGCAGCGCCTGGCCGTGGGCGATACCGTCGTCGCCGGCGACAGCGTCGACGTGAAGCCCGGCAACGCCGCCCCGATGGGGTCGCTGCCGATCGGCACGATCGTCCACAATGTCGAGCTCAAGATCGGCAAGGGCGGGGCGCTGGCGCGCTCGGCGGGCAACTACGCCCAGATCGTCGGCCGTGACCAGGGTTATGTCATCGTCCGCCTGAACTCGGGCGAGCAGCGCCTGATCAGCGGCCAATGCTATGCTACCGTGGGCGCGGTCTCGAACCCCGACCACATGAACATCAACATCGGCAAGGCCGGCCGCAATCGCTGGCTGGGCAAGCGTCCGCACAATCGCGGCGTGTCGATGAACCCGGTCGACCACCCGCACGGCGGCGGCGAAGGCCGCACCTCGGGCGGCCGTCACCCGGTCACGCCCTGGGGTCTGCCGACCAAGGGCAAGAAGACCCGCTCGAACAAGCGGACCGATACGTTCATCGTGTCGAGCCGTCACGCCCGCAAGAAGAAGAACTGAGGTCCGTCATGGCGCGTTCGCTTTGGAAAGGTCCGTTCGTCGACGGATACCTCCTGAAGAAGGCCGAGGTCGCCCGCACCTCGAGCCGCTCTGAAGTCATCAAGATCTGGAGCCGTCGCTCCACGATCCTTCCGCAGTTCGTCGGTCTGACGTTCGGCGTCTACAACGGCCACAAGCATGTGCCGGTGAACGTCTCCGAGGAGATGGTGGGCCACAAGTTCGGCGAGTTCTCGCCGACGCGCACCTTCCCCGGTCACGCGGCCGACAAGAAGGCGAAGAGGAAGTAAGCCATGGGTAAGCCCTCCGCCCCCCGTGCGCTGCCCGAGAACGAGGCCAAGGCGGTGGCGCGCAACCTGCGCGTCTCCCCGCAGAAGCTGAACCTTCTCGCCCAGCTCATCCGCGGCAAGAAGGTCTCGACCGCGCTCGCCGACCTCGAGTTCTCGCGCAAGCGGATCTCGACCGATGTGCGCAAGTGCCTGCAGAGCGCGATCGCCAACGCCGAGAACAACCATGATCTCGACGTCGACGACCTGGTCGTTTCGCAGGCCTTCGTCGGCAAGGCGCTTGTCATGAAGCGCTTCCATGCCCGCGCCCGCGGCCGTGGCGCCCGCATCATGAAGCCCTTCGCCAACATCACGATCGTGGTGCGCGAAGTTCAGGCGGCCAAGGCCTGAGGAGAGAACGATGGGTCAGAAAATCAATCCGATCGGCCTTCGTCTCGGCATCAACCGGACCTGGGATTCGCGCTGGTTCGCCAACAAGGGCGAATACGGCAAGCTGCTCCATGAGGACATGGCCATCCGCGCCGCCCTCATGAAGCTGCTGAAGCAGGCCGCCGTCTCGAAGATCATCATCGAGCGTCCGCACAAGAAGTGCCGCGTCACCATCCACTCGGCTCGTCCGGGCGTGGTGATCGGCAAGAAGGGCGCGGACATCGAGAAGCTGCGCAAGACGGTCGCGAAGCTGACGAACGCCGACGTGACGATCAACATCGTCGAGGTGCGCAAGCCCGAGATCGACGCGACCCTGGTCGCCGACTCGATCGCGCAGCAGCTCGAGCGCCGCGTCGCCTTCCGTCGCGCCATGAAGCGCGCCGTGCAGTCGGCGATGCGTCTCGGCGCCGAGGGCATCCGCATCAACTGCTCGGGCCGTCTGGGCGGCGCGGAAATCGCGCGCCTCGAATGGTATCGCGAGGGCCGCGTGCCGCTGCATACGCTGCGCGCCGACGTCGACTACGGCGTCGCCACCGCCTTCACGACTTATGGCACGTGCGGGATCAAGGTCTGGATCTTCAAGGGCGAGATCCTCGAACACGACCCGATGGCCCAGGACAAGCGCCTCTCGGACGAGGGCGGCCGCTCTGGTGGTGAGCGCCGCGAACGTCGCGAGCAGGCTGCGTAAGGCTGATCGAGAAGAGCCATGCTGCAACCAAAGCGCACTAAGTTCCGTAAGCAGTTCAAGGGACGCATCTCCGGCGTCGCCAAGGGCGGTACGGACCTCAACTTCGGCCAGTTCGGCCTGAAGGCCCAGGAGCCGGAGCGCGTCACGGCCCGCCAGATCGAGGCGGCCCGTCGTGCCATCACCCGCGCCATGAAGCGCGCGGGCCGAGTCTGGATCCGGATCTTCCCGGACGTGCCGGTCTCGAAGAAGCCGACCGAAGTCCGCATGGGTAAGGGCAAGGGTTCGCCCGAGTTCTGGGCGGCCAAGGTCAAGCCGGGCCGGATCATGTTCGAGCTGGACGGCGTGCCGGAGGATATCGCCCGCGAGGCGCTCCGTCTCGGCGCCGCCAAGCTGCCGATCAAGACCCGCTTCATCCAGCGCATCGCCGAGTAAGGAGGGCGAGATGAAATCGACTCAACGCCTGTCCGATCTCAAAGTGATGAGCACGGACCAGCTCCAGGACGAGCTTCTCAAGCTCAAGAAGGAGCAGTTCAACCTGCGTTTCCAGCGCGCCACCGGCCAGCTCGAGAATACCGCTCGGGTCACCCAGGTGCGCAAGGAGATCGCCCGCATCAAGACACTGCAGCGGTCGAAGACCGCGGCAGTGAGCGCCTGAGGAGTAGGGGACCATGCCGAAGCGCGTGCTGCAGGGCGTCGTCGTCAGCGACAAGCAAAACAAAACGGTTGTAGTCAAGGTCGAGCGGCGTTATACGCACCCGCTCCTCAAGAAGACGGTGCGCCGTTCGAAGAACTATCACGCCCATGACGAGGCGGGGTCGTTCAAGGTCGGTGACTCGGTCTGGATCGAGGAGTCGAAGCCCATTTCCAAGCTGAAAAGCTGGGTTGTGCTCGACAACGCTCCCAAGGCGTAAGTCGAATCATTGAGGCCAGGGGGCGATCGACCCCCGTCAGTCGTAGTCCGGGCTTAGGCACTCCGCCTTTGTCCGGAAACCGCGCTGATATGGAATGGAAGGATCAAGGCCATGATCCAGGTGCAGACGAATCTCGAGGTCGCCGACAATTCCGGCGCTCGCCGCGTGATGTGCATCAAGGTTCTCGGCGGCTCGAAGCGGCGCTATGCCCGCATCGGCGACATCATTGTGGTTTCGATCAAGGAAGCCATCCCGCGCGGCCGCGTGAAGAAGGGCGACGTCATGAAGGCGATCGTCGTTCGTACGGCCAAGGACATCAAGCGTCCCGACGGTTCCGTGATCCGCTTCGACCGCAATGCGGCCGTGCTGATCAACAACCAGAAGGAGCCGGTGGGCACCCGTATCTTCGGACCGGTTCCGCGCGAGCTGCGCGCCAAGAACCACATGAAGATCATTTCGCTCGCTCCCGAGGTGCTGTGATGGCTGCGAAGATCAAGAAGGGCGACAAGGTCGTCGTGCTCGCCGGCCGCGACAAGGGCAAGAACGGCGAAGTGCTCCAGGTCCTGCCGAAGGACGCCCGCGCCGTCGTGCGCGGCGTGAACCTGGTGAAGAAGCACACCAAGGCTACCGCCCAGTCCGAGGGCGGCATCATCAGCAAGGAGGCCACGATCGACCTGTCGAACCTGGCTGTCGCCGATCCGAAGGACGGCAAGCCGACCCGCGTCGGCTTCAAGGTGCTCGATGACGGCCGCAAGGTCCGTTTCGCCAAGCGTTCGGGGGATCTGATCGATGGCTGAGAATCAGCAGGCGGCTCTCTCGCCGCGTTTGAAGAAGCATTACGAGGACGTCGTCCGTCCCGCGATGATCAAGGAATTCGGCTACAAGAACGTCATGGAAGTGCCGACCATCGAGAAGGTCGTCATCAACATGGGCGTTGGCGAAGCGACCGCCGACCGCAAGAAGGTCGACAACGCCGCCGGCGACCTCGCCATGATCGCTGGCCAGAAGCCGGTCATCACCAAGTCCCGCCTCGCCATCGCCGGCTTCAAGCTGCGCGAGAACATGGCAGTCGGCTGCAAGGTCACGCTGCGCAAGACCAAGATGTACGAGTTCGTCGACCGGCTCGTCACCATCGCTCTTCCGCGGGTGCGCGACTTCCGTGGTCTCAACCCGAAGTCGTTCGACGGGCGCGGCAATTTCGCGCTCGGGATCAAGGAGCACATCGTGTTCCCCGAGATCAACTACGACAAGGTCGACCAGGTCTGGGGTATGGACGTGATCGTCTGCACGACTGCGAAGTCGGATGACGAGGCCCGCGCCCTGCTCAAGCACTTCAACTTCCCGTTCCGGCAGTGAGCCTTCGGGCTCATACGCGGAAACCAGGAGATATCGATGGCTAAGAAGAGCTCCGTCGAGAAGAACAACCACCGCAAGGCGCTCGTGAAGAAGTTCGCGGGCCGCCGGGCGCGTCTTCTCGCGATCGCCAATGACGAGAACCAGTCGATGGACGAGCGTTTCCTCGCTCGCCTGAAGCTGGCCGAACTGCCGCGCAATTCCGCCGGCATCCGCGTGCGCAACCGTTGCGAAGTCACCGGCCGCCCGCGCGCGTTCTATCGCAAGCTGAAGATGTCGCGCGTTGCTTTGCGCGAGCTCGGCAACAAGGGGCTGGTTCCCGGCCTCGTCAAGTCGAGCTGGTGAGGAGGTAGCATCATGGCGATCATCGATCCGCTTGGCGATATGCTGACCCGCATCCGCAATGCGCAGATGCGGCGCAAGTCGCGCGTCACGACCCCGGGCTCGAAGCTGCGCGCCCGCGTCCTCGACGTGCTGCAGTCGGAAGGCTACATCCGCGGCTATTCGACCACCGAGTTCGGCAACGGCCGTACCGAGTTCGACATCGAGCTGAAGTACCACGAGGGACAGCCGGTCATCCGGTCGATCTCGCGCGTGTCGAAGCCCGGCCGTCGCGTCTACTCCTCGGTCGAGACCATGCCGCGCGTGGCCGACGGCCTCGGCGTCACCATCGTCTCCACGCCCCGTGGCGTGATGTCCGATCATCTTGCCCGCGAGCAGAACGTGGGCGGCGAAGTGCTCTGCAAGGTCTTCTGACCTTTCAGGCCGCTGCTCAGGAGAGATCCAATGTCTCGTATCGGTAAGAAGCCCGTCTCGGTCCCCGCTGGCGTCACCGCCAACGTCTCGGGCCAGCTGGTCAAGATCAAGGGCTCGAAGGGCGAGCTGTCCTTCGAGGTTCCCGAGGAGGTCTCGGTCGCCCTGGAGAACGGCGCCATCGCCGTCCAGCCGCGTTCGCAGACCAAGCGCGCCCGCGCGCTCTGGGGCACCTCGCGCGCCCGCATCAACAACCTGGTCGTCGGCACGACGGCCGGATTCGAGAAGAAGCTCGAGATCAACGGCGTCGGCTACAAGGCCGCGGTCGCCGGCAAGGTCCTGAAGCTCTCGCTCGGCTACAGCCACGACATCGACTACGAAATCCCGGCCGGGGTGACGATCACGACGCCGAAGCCGACGGAAATCGTCGTCGTCGGCATCGACAAGCAGGTCGTCGGCCAGACCGCCGCCGAGATCCGCGACTATCGCGGTCCCGAGCCCTACAAGGGCAAGGGCGTCAAGTACGCCGGCGAATTCATCTTCCGCAAGGAAGGCAAGAAGAAGTAAGGACGGCAGCCATGAGCAAGCAGACAGTTGCGACTGCGCGCCGCAAGGCCCGCGTCCGCCGCGCGATCAAGGCGGTGGCCAATGGCCGCGCCCGCCTGTCGGTGCACCGCACCGGCAAGCAGATCTACGCGCAGGTCATCGACGACACGAAGGGGCTGACGCTCGCTTCGGCCTCGTCGCTCGACAAGGATATCCGCGCCGAGATCAAGTCGGGCGCGAATGTCGAGGCCGCGGCGCAGATCGGCAAGATCCTTGCCGAGCGCGCCATCAAGGCCGGCGTCAAGGAGGTCGTGTTCGACCGTGGCGCCTATATGTACCATGGCCGCGTCAAGGCGCTGGCCGAGGCCGCTCGCGAAGGCGGGCTGAGCTTCTGATCGGTTGACGACCGCGGGATGCGGGAGGCCTCACGGGCTTCCCGCATGTCGCATTTGGAAAGCCGCTCCATTCCGGGGCGCTCGAGCGAGCGGCGGGCCATGATCGGCACCGTCCGCGCAAGTAAGAGGAAGACATGGCGAGAGAACCTCGTGACCGCGATCGCGAAGAGCGCGATTCGGAATTCGTGGACCGGCTGGTCCACATCAACCGCGTCGCCAAGGTGGTGAAGGGCGGCCGTCGCTTCGGCTTTGCCGCCCTCGTCGTCGTCGGCGACCAGAAGGGCCGCGTCGGCTTCGGCCACGGCAAAGCCCGTGAAGTTCCCGAGGCGATCCGCAAGGCGACGGAAGCCGCCAAGCGCGGCCTCGTCCGCATCCCGCTGCGCGAAGGCCGCACGCTCCATCACGACGTCCAGGGCCGCCATGGCGCCGGCAAGGTCGTGCTGCGCGCTGCCCCGGCCGGTACCGGCATCATCGCCGGCGGCCCGATGCGCGCCGTCTTCGAGGCGGTCGGCATGCAGGACGTGGTGTCGAAGTCGCTCGGCTCGTCGAACCCGTACAACCTCGTGCGCGCCACCTTCGATGCGCTGAAGAACGAGGATTCGCCGCGCAGCGTCGCCGCGCGTCGCTCGCTCAAGGTTTCGGCCCTGCAGACCCGTCGCCGCGATGCCGGCGCGGATGCCGGCGCGGACGCGTGAGGAGGGTTCGATGGCAAAGGCTGAGAAGACCTTCACCGTCGAGCAGATCGGTTCGCCGATCCGCCGCGACGCCTCGCAGCGCCAGACCCTGATCGGTCTCGGCCTGAACAAGATCCGCCGCCAATCGACCCTGCAGGACACGCCGGCTGCGCGTGGCATGGTCGAGAAGGTCAAGCACCTCGTCCGCGTCGTCGACGCGAAGTGAGGAGGGGCGAACCATGAAACTCACTGACATTCGTGACAACGAAGGCGCGACCAAGTCGCGCATCCGCGTCGGCCGCGGCATCGGCTCCGGCAAGGGCAAGACCGGCGGGCGTGGCGTCAAGGGCCAGAAGGCTCGCGCCGGCGTGGCGGTCAAGGGCTTCGAAGGCGGCCAGATGCCGCTCTATCGGCGCCTGCCGAAGCGCGGCTTCCACAACCTGTTCGCTCGCGAGCTGAACGAGGTCAATCTCGGCCGCATCCAGCAGGCCGTCGAAGCCGGCAAGCTCGACGCCAAGGGCACCGTCACCATCGAGTCGCTGGTTTCGGCCGGCGTGATCTCGAAGGCGGCCCGCGACGGCGTCAAGATCCTCGGCGTCGGCGAGCTCAAGGCGAAGCTCGCCTTCGAGGTCGCCGGTGCGTCGAAGTCGGCCGTCGAGGCGATCGAGAAGGCTGGCGGCACGGTCAAGATCCTGGCGGCTGCCGCTTCACAGGCGTGACTTCCACGCTTACATGACTAACGCGAGCGGCGGCCGGGCCCGAAGCCTTGGCCGCCGTTCGACTGTCTAGACCAGATTACACCCAAGGACCGGACGCATGGCATCGGCGGCTGAACAGCTTGCGGCAAACCTGAACTTCGGCGCGCTGGCCAAGGCCGACGAGCTGAAGAAGCGGATCTGGTTCACGCTGGGGGCGCTGATCGTCTACCGGCTCGGCACCTATATCCCGCTGCCCGGCATGAACCCGGACGCGGTGGCCGACCTGTTCAAGCAGACCCAGACCGGCGTGCTCGGCCTGTTCAACATGTTCTCCGGCGGCGCCGTCGGCCGGCTCGCGATCTTCGCGCTGGCGATCATGCCGTACATCTCGGCCTCGATCATCATCCAGCTGCTCTCCAGCGTCGTCCCGACCTTCGAAGCGCTGAAGAAGGAAGGCGAGGCGGGCCGCAAGATCCTCAACCAGTACACGCGCTACCTGACTCTGGTGCTGGCGCTGTTCCAGGCCTGGGGCATCGGCGTTGGCCTGCAGGGATCGGGCAATCTCGTGCTCGAACCCGGGCCCTTCTTCCTGATCTCGACCACGATCACCCTGGTCGGCGGCACCATGTTCCTGCTCTGGCTCGGCGAGCAGATCACCAGCCGCGGCATCGGCAACGGCACCTCGATGATCATCTTCGCCGGCATCATCGCCGAATTCCCGGCGCAGCTGGCCCAGACGCTCGAGCTCGGCCGCCAGGGCGCGATCTCGACCGGCCTGCTGCTGCTCGTCATGGTGATGGCGGTCTGCGTCATCGCCTTCGTGGTCTTCGTCGAGCGCGCCCAGCGGCGCCTGCTGATCAACTATCCCAAGCGCCAGGTCGGCAACCGCATGTATGAGGGCCAGACCTCGTTCCTGCCGCTGAAGCTCAACACCGCCGGCGTGATTCCGCCGATCTTCGCCTCATCGCTGCTGCTGCTGCCGACCACGATCGCCAGCTTCTCGCAGGCGTCGGGCGGTACCGGCATCCTGTCGACGATGGCGACCTATCTGGCGCATGGCCGGCCACTGTTCATGTTCCTCTATGCGGCGCTGATCATCTTCTTCTGCTTCTTCTACACCGCGATCGTGTTCAATCCGGTCGAGACGGCGGACAACCTCAAGAAGCATGGCGGCTTCATGCCCGGCATCCGCCCGGGCGAGCGCACCGCCGAGCATATCGACCGCGTGCTGACCCGCATCACCGTGCTCGGGGCCGCCTATTTGACTATCGTCTGCTTGATCCCGGAGTTCATGATCACCTATGCCCAGATTCCGATCATCCTGCTCGGCGGCACCTCGCTGCTGATCGTGGTGACGACGACGATGGACACGGTCGCTCAGGTCCATGGTCATCTCCTGGCCCATCAGTATGAGGGGCTGGTCAAGAAGGCGAAGTTGAGGGGGGCAAGGCGCTGATGAGGCTGATTTTCCTGGGGCCGCCGGGGGCGGGCAAAGGCACTCAGGCGACGCGGATCGTCGCGAAGCACGGCATTCCGCAGCTCTCGACCGGCGACATGCTGCGCGCCGCGGTGGCGGCGGGCACACCGGTCGGCCTCAAGGCGAAGGCGGTGATGGATGCCGGCGGGCTGGTCTCGGACGAGATCGTCATCGGCATCGTCGCCGACCGCATCGAAGAAGCCGATGCCAAGAAGGGTTTCATCCTCGACGGTTTCCCGCGCACGTTGGCGCAGGCCGAGGCACTCGACTCGATGCTGGCCGGCAAGGGGCTGAAGCTCGACAAGGTCCTGGAGCTCCGGGTCGACCAGAGCAAGCTCGTCGACCGGATCGTGCGCCGGGCCGAGGAGGCCAAGGCCGCCGGACAGCCGGTGCGCAAGGACGACGATCCGGAGGTCTTCAAGACCCGGCTCGAGGCCTATAACCGCGACACCGCGATCGTCGCGCCCTATTACGAGAAGCGCGGCCAGCTGACGCCGATCGACGGCATGCAGCCGATCGAGCAGGTAGCGAGCGCAATCGACCAGGCGCTGGCCGGCTGACAGCCCGGCCGATCGGAAATTCAGAGGCCGCGCGGTTCTCGCCGCGCGGCTTTTTCTTGTGATGGAGCAGATCATGACTGGTGGCGACGACGACTATGTCTATGACGAGGCCACCGGCGAATGGCGCCCGGCCTCGGAACTGGCGGCGGCTGCGGCGCAAAAGCCCGAGGTCCGCGACGCCTCCGGCAACATCCTGGCCGACGGCGACGCGGTGACGCTGATCAAGGACCTCAAGGTCAAGGGCGCCGGTCAGACCCTGAAGCAGGGCACGGTGATCCGCTCGATCCGGCTGACCGACAATCCCGAGGAGATCGACTGCCGCCACGAGAGCATCAAGGGGCTGGTGCTGCGGACGGAGTTCGTGCGCAAGCGGTGAGGGGGTGGAGCTCAGGCCAGCCAGTTCTCGACCTTGAGCCCGTCGACGCGGGCGAATTCGTCAGTGTTCGCCGTGACCATGATGCACCCCAGCGCCAAAGCCTGCGCGGCAATCAGCATATCGTTGCCGCCGATCGGCTGGCCCCTTGCTTCGAGGGCTGTGCGCAGATCGGCATAGGCACGCGAGGCGGCCTCGTCGAACGGAATTGTCTCGATCTCAAAAAGCAGAGCTTCGACGGTTGCCGACAGGCGCGCCGAGCCGGCTTTCCTGCAGCCATAGCGCAATTCGGCTGCGACGATCACGCTCGTCAGGATTTGGCGGTCGCCGATCTCCGCGATGCGTTTCGCAGCACTGCCCTGCGGCTGGCGCACCAGATCAGAGATGATGTTGGTATCGAGCAGATAGCGCGTCAAAGGTCGCGCTCCGAAGCTGGCGGGGGATCGACGATCTCTGGGAAGGCCTCGTCGAGCGGTTCCAGGCTGGCGAGGAGGGCGGACAGACCCCGTTTGGCCAAAGGTTCGATGACGAGACGGTCGCCATCGCGGCGCATCAGGGCCTCATCCCCGGGAAGCTCGAATTCGACAGGGATGCGAACAGCCTGATTGCGACCATTGCGAAACAGCCTGACATGTCGAATCTCGTTCATTCGCGTCACCCCGGGCTGTTGGCATATGTCGGAGCATATGCCTCGACGATACCGATCGCAAGGCTTGGGCCCGGGGGATGGCTCAGCCAGATGTGCCCGTGCGCATTTGCGCCAGCGCAGGCGCGGTTTCGCGCGCCGCGGTTGCAATTGACACATTTCCTCCCGCCGATTGAACTCGGCCCAGGCCCATGACGGCCAAGACATGGCGGCGGCAGCCGAAGGCCGGTGGCATCAGCCATCGCCGGCTGGCCGACCGGCCGGAAACCGGGAGGACGGCATGAAACGGGTTGCTTGCCTTGTGGCGGCGGCGCTGCTGGCGACGGCAGCGAGCGTGCGGGCGCAGGATGCGGTCAAGATCGGCATCCTCAACGACCAGTCGGGCAATTACGCTGAGTTCGGCGGGCTCGGCTCGGTCGAGGCGGCCAAGCTCGCGATCGAGGATTTCGGCGGCTCGGTGCTGGGCAAGCCGATCGAGATCGTCTCGGGCGACCACCAGAACAAGCCCGACGTCGCCGCCGGCCTGGCGCGGCGCTGGTACGATGTCGACGGGGTCACCGCCATCGCGGACCTGACCAATTCGGCGGTCGCGCTCGCAGTCGCCGGCATCGCCAAGGAGAAGCAGAAGGTCACGCTCTACAACGGACCGGCGACGACACGCCTCTTCAATGAGGACTGCTCTGCCACCGGCTTCATGTGGACCTTCGACACCGCGACCTCGGCCAAGGGCACGGCGCTGTCGATCCTGCGCGAGGGCGGGGACACATGGTACATCATCGCCGCGGACTACGCCTTCGGCCATCAGCTCACCGCCGATATCGAGGCGATCGTCGCGGCCAACAAGGGCAAGACGCTGGGCACGGTGCGCGCGCCACTCTCGACGCCGGACTTCTCCTCCTTCCTGCTGCAGGCGCAGGCCTCCAAGGCCAAGATCGTAGCCTTCGCCAATGCCGGCACCGACACGATCAACTCGATCAAGCAGGCCGGCGAGTTCGGCCTGGTCGACGGCGGCCAGAAGCTGGCGGCGATGGTGGTGGTGCTGAGCGACGTGCATGGGCTCGGCCTCGACAAGGCCAAGGGCCTGATCACCACCACCGCCTATTACCATGACGCGGACAAGCCGAGCCGCGCCTTTGCCGACCGCTATATGGCGCGGACCAAGAAGATGCCGGGCATGATCCAGGCCAGCGTCTATTCCTCGGTGCTGCATTATCTCAAGGCGGTGAAGGCGGCCGGCACGGCGGCGGGACCTGCGGTGGCTGCCAAGATGAAGGAGCTGCCGGTCGAGGACTTCTACGCGCCCGGCGCCAAGGTCCGCGAGGACGGCCGGCTGATGAACGACATGCTGCTGGTCGAGGCCAAAGCCCCGTCCGAATCGAAGGCGCCCTGGGATTATTTCAAGGTGGTCCGCAAGATCCCGGCGGCCGAGATCATCGCGCCGCTGTCGGAGAGCAAATGCCCGCTGGTGAAGAAGTGAGGCAGGACGGTTGGGCGCGCCTGGGTTGACAGGGCGCGCTTAACCGACTACCAGCGCGCCATCCGGTTTCAGTTGAGCGATGCCGATGCCTTCGGGAGAAGGGACGGCGTCGCGTTTGCGTATGGATCGGGTTCAACGCTCCGCAAGGGCCGGCCTCCACCGGACGCGGAGTTATCGTCATTGCCGTAACGCCCGGCGTTGCGGCCCGATGGAGAGGTGAAGAACATGGCTCGTATCGCGGGCGTCAACATTCCGACCGGCAAGCGCGTCGTCATCGGTCTGCAGTACATTCACGGCATCGGCGCCCACAAGGCCAAGGAGATCTGCGAGAAGGTCGGCATCGCCGCCGAGCGCCGGGTCAACCAGCTGACCGACGCCGAGGTCCTGCAGATCCGCGAGACGATCGACCGCGACTATCTCGTCGAGGGCGATCTGCGTCGCGAAGTCTCGATGAACATCAAGCGCCTGATGGACCTCGGTTGCTATCGCGGCCTGCGTCATCGCCGCTCGCTGCCGGTGCGCGGCCAGCGCACCCACACCAACGCCCGTACCCGCAAGGGCAAGGCGAAGCCGATCGCCGGCAAGAAGAAGTGAGTTTCGGCGGGCCGGGCGACCGGCTCGCTGCAATGGCCGCCTGATCCGTTCCGGAGCAGGCGGCATCCCCAGCGCCTGGCATCACGGGCGCGCCTGAAGGATGGAAGAAAGAGACTATGGCCAAGGAAGCCCAGCGCGTCCGCCGTCGCGAACGCAAGAACATCGTTTCCGGCGTCGCGCATGTGAACGCCTCGTTCAACAACACCATGATCACCATCACCGACGCGCAGGGCAACACGATCTCGTGGTCGTCCGCCGGCACGATGGGTTTCAAGGGCTCGCGCAAGTCGACCCCCTATGCCGCCCAGGTCGCGGCTGAGGACGCTGCCCGCAAGGCTGCCGAGCACGGCATGCGCACCCTCGAGGTCGAGGTCACCGGTCCCGGTTCGGGCCGCGAGTCGGCACTGCGCGCCCTGCAGGCCGCCGGCTTCACCGTCACCTCGATCCGCGACGTGACGCCGATCCCGCACAATGGCTGCCGGCCGCGCAAGCGCCGCCGCGTCTGACGCCACGCCGGATCGAAGCGGCGTCCGCAGGGGCGGACGCCGGTACGGGGCGGCCCGCCGCCGCCATTATTGAAGCACCAGGAGTGCGGTCGTGATCAGCAAGAACTGGCAGGATCTGTCCAAGCCGAACAAGCTCGAAGTCAAGGTCGGAGACGACCCGAAGCGTCTGGCCACCGTGATCGCGCGTCCGCTCGAGCGCGGCTTCGGCATGACGCTCGGCAATGCGCTGCGTCGCGTGCTGCTCTCCTCGCTCCAGGGCGCTGCCGTCACCGCCGTCCAGATCGACGGCGTGCTGCATGAGTTCTCTTCGATCCCGGGCGTGCGCGAGGACGTCACCGACATCGTCCTGAACATCAAGGCGATCGCCATCAAGATGCAGGGCGAGGGTCCCAAGCGCATGACCCTGCGCAAGACCGGCCCGGGCGTCGTCACCGCCGGCGACATCAACACCATCGGCGACGTCTCGATCCTCAATCCCGAGCTCGTGCTCTGCACGCTCGACGATGGGGCCGAGATCCGCATGGAGTTCACGGTCAATACCGGCAAGGGCTATGTCCCGTCCGAGCAGAACCGTCCCGAGGACGCGCCGATCGGCCTGATCCCGGTCGACAGTCTCTACTCGCCGGTCAAGAAGGTCTCCTATCGCGTCGAGAACACCCGCGAGGGCCAGAACCTCGACCGCGACATGCTGACCATGCAGATCGAGACCAATGGCTCGGTGTCGCCCGAGGACGCGCTGGCGCTCGCCGCCCGCATCCTGCAGGACCAGCTCGCCGTCTTCATCACCTTCGAGGAGCCGCGGAAGGAAGAGGCCGTCTCGACCGCGCCGCAGCTGCCGTTCAACCCGGCTTTGCTCAAGAAGGTCGACGAGCTCGAACTGTCGGTCCGCTCGGCGAACTGCCTGAAGAACGACAATATCGTCTATATCGGCGATCTCATCCAGAAGTCGGAGGGCGAGATGCTGCGCACCCCGAACTTCGGCCGCAAGTCGTTGAACGAGATCAAGGAAGTGCTCGCCACCATGGGCCTCCATCTCGGCATGGACGTGCAGGGCTGGCCGCCGGAGAACATCGAAGAGCTGGCGAAGCGCTTCGAAGAGCACTACTGAGACCCCGGCGCGGGAGACTTCCCGCGCCATTCCCCGCCCGGTGTGACGTCACGCCGGAGCATAAAGGACGGCCGTTCCGTGGCACGGCGGCCGTAAGCAACGAAGGAGCCAAATATGCGTCACGGTTTCCGCGGTCGTCGTTTCAACCGCACGGCTGAGCATCGCCAGGCGATGTTCGCCAACATGGCCCAGGCCCTGATCAAGCACGAGCAGATCACCACCACGCTGCCGAAGGCCAAGGACCTGCGTCCGGTCGTCGAGAAGCTGGTCACGCTCGGCAAGCGCGGCGACCTGCACGCCCGCCGTCAGGCGATCGCTCAGATCAAGGATGTCGCCCTGGTCGGCAAGCTCTTCGCGGTCCTCGGCCCGCGCTACAAGGAGCGCAATGGCGGCTATCTGCGCATCATGAAGGCGGGCTTCCGCTTCGGCGACAACGCCCCGCTCGCCGTGATCGAGTTCGTCGATCGCGATGTCGACGCCAAGGGCAAGGATTCCGGCCCGGTCTTCACGGCGGACGACGAGCAGGCGGCCTAAGTTTTTCAAGGCATTCAAGCTTACGAAAGGGCGGTCTTCGGGCCGCCCTTTTTCGTTGCCTGTGCAGATCAGAAGCGAGAGACGATTGCTGCGCGAGATTGTTGCGCTCGCTTGCGCTTCTCCCTGCGTCAGGTGAGTGCTAGCGTCGGCCCCAACCGGGCAGGGCGGCTCTGAAGGCCGCTTTGGAAACAAGCCCGGCGTCGAGGGAGATATTCGCATGAAGCGCGCTGCTCTGGCCATGCTCGCCGCCATCGCCGTCCTGCCGGCGCAGGCCCAGGACAAGTATCCGTCGAAGCCGATCAACATGCTGGTGCCGTTCGCGGCCGGCGGCTCCTCCGACGTGATCGCGCGTCTCGTCGGCGAGGAGATGGCGCAGGTTCTCGGCCAGCGCATCGTGATGGAGAACATGGGCGGGGCGGGCGGTGCGACCGCCTTGACACGGGCGGCGCGGGCCGAGCCCGACGGCTATACCATCGTGATCGGCAATAGCGGCACCAATGCCGCCTCCTACACGATTTACAACGACCTGAAATACACACCGGCCGATTTCGTGCCGGTCGGCCTCGTCGCCAAGACCTCGCCGATGATCGCGCTGAAGCTCGACTTCCCGGCCAAAGACCTCAAGGAATTCCTCGCCTATGCCAAGGCGAACCCCGGCAAGATCAGTCTCGGCCATGCCGGCGTCGGGTCGTCGAACTATCTGATCTGCCGCAATTTCCTGAAGGCGTCCGGCCTCGACGTGGCGCTGGTGAGCTATCGCGGCGCGGGCCCGGCCCTGAATGACCTGATGGGCGGGCAGATCGACGGCGTCTGCGATGCGGCGACCTCGCTATCGGGCGCTGTCCAGGGCAACAAGGTCAAGGCGCTGGTGGTGGCGACGCCGCAGCGCCTGCCGAGCCTGCCGGATGTGCCGACCTCGGCCGAGGCCGGCTTGCCGGCCTTCCAGGCGCAGGGCTGGAACGCGATCTTCGCGCCGAAGGGTACGCCACAGCCGGTGATCGATCGCTTGAACCAGGCGCTGCGCACTGCGCTGTCGAGCGAAAAGCTGCATGCGCGCTTCAAGGAGCTCTCCTCGGTGCTGCCCGAGAAGGAGGAAATGTCGCCGGAATTCGTCGCCAGGATGGTTCCGGCCGAGATCGAGAAATACAAGGTGCTGCTCAGCGACGCGAAGTAGGCAGTTCCAGCGCGCTGACTTCTATCGACCCAACGCCGTCATCCCGGGCGAGCGAAGCTCGTTCTGGGATCCATCGCAGCGCTCCAGAGCCCCAGGATCGATCCCGGAGCTGCGCGGCTTCGCCGCTGGTCCAGGATGACGCGTGGTTCTGAATAAGATCCGGCTCTAGGCCCGGGCGCTCGCGAGCTCGGCGGCGAGATCGAGCAGCACGTCGAGCGGCTGCTCGAAGATCTCGGTCTCCGGCGAGACGCCGTAGAGCCCGAAGATGAACGCGGTCGTCTCATTGTGCTCGGCCAAGGCCATCGCCCAGCCGGCGAACTGCCGGTCGGCGACCGTGTCCTGCGCCAGCAGCCGCAGCTGGTCATGGCGCGGATCGACCATGATCCGGCCATAGGTTTCCGCGATAGAGCCGGCCTCGCCTTCGAGGACCTGGGCGAATCCGCCCGGCGTCGCCATCAGGAAGCCCGTGATATGTCTTTCGGCATTGAGCCGTCGCGCCGTCTGGAGAATGCGCGCGAGCTCGGCGCGTCGATCCGCCTCGACGAGTCGGCTACGGCTGGCATAAACAAGGCGCACGAGGCTCACGTCGACGGTCCTTTCTGGAGGGAAGGCGGGGGATTCGCGACCCGGAACGGAATCGCGCAGCGCGTGTTTCCGAGACTGTCCGGGGTGCTGCCGCGGAGATGTGGTTCAGGATGTGAACGTCCAAGGCAGCTGTTTTGTTTCAAGAAGGAGACCGGCATGCGCCGTTTCATCATGCCGAACCGCAGTCGGTTTGTCGCCCTGACGCTCGGCGTCGTGCTGTCCATGGGGACATCGACGCTGGCGCTCGCCCAGGCCCGGCAGGTGCCCGAGGCGCGCCAGCAGATCACGCTGTCCTTTGCGCCGGTCGTGCAGAAGACGGCGCCCTCGGTCGTCAACGTCTATGGCGCGCGCGTCGAGCGCCGGCCGCAGAATCCGTTCATGGACGATCCGTTCTTCCGCCGCTTCTTCGGCGATGGCGGCTTCGGCCTGCCGCGGGAGCAGGTGCAGCGCTCGCTCGGCTCGGGCGTCATCGTTGACGCCGCCGGCCTCGTCGTCACCAACAACCACGTCATCGAGGGCATGACCGAGGTGAAGGTCGCGCTGGCCGACAAGCGCGAATACGAGGCGACGATCCTGCTGCGCGACCCGCGTACCGATCTCGCCGTGCTCAAGCTCAAGGGCGCCAAGGACCTCGCCGCGATCGAGCTCGGCGAGTCCGACGCGCTGCAGATCGGCGATCTCGTGCTGGCGATCGGCAACCCCTTCGGCGTCGGCCAGACGGTGACGCAAGGCATCGTCTCGGCGCTGGCGCGCACGCAGGTCGGCGTCGGCGACGCCCAGTCCTTCATCCAGACCGACGCCGCGATCAATCCCGGCAATTCCGGCGGCGCGCTGGTCGACATGCAGGGCCGGCTCACCGGCATCAACACCGCGATCTTCTCGAAATCCGGCGGCAGCGTCGGCATTGGCTTCGCCATTCCCTCGGCCATGGTCCGCGTCGTCGTCGACAGCGCCAGGACCGGAGCGACGACGGTCCGCCGGGCCTGGTTCGGGGCGCGGCTGCAGGCGCTGACCCAGGATGTCGCCGACGGGCTCGGGCTCGACCGGCCGGCCGGCTCGGTGGTCGCCAGCGTGGTCGACTCCGGGCCTGCGGCCGAAGGCGGCCTCAAGCGCTCGGACGTGATCCTCGCCGTCGACGGCGTCGGCGTCGACGACCCCGAGAGCTTCGGCTACCGCTTCGCCACGCGGCCGATCGGCGGCACGACGCAGCTCACCGTGCTGCGCGGCGGCAAGCGCATCACCATTCCCGTCAAGCTCCGGCCGGCGCCGGAGACGCGCCCGCGCGAGCCGGTCAAAATCGCCGGCCGCTCGCCCTTTACCGGGCTGACCGTGCTCAACCTGTCGCCGGCGGTCGCCGAGGAGCTCTCGATCGACCTGTCGACGGAAGGCGTCGTCGTCGGCGACATCGAGGAGGGCAGCCCGGCCGCCCGCGTCGGCTTCCAGAAGGGCGATCTCATCCTGGCGATCAATGGCGAGCGCATCGCCGCCTCGCGCGAGATCGAGCTGGCGACGCGCGAGCGCAAGCGCTCCTGGGAGGTGACGATCTCGCGCGGCGGCCAGACCGTGACCTCCGTGTTCGGCGGGTGAGGTGAGCGACCTCTTCTCGGCATCCGGTCTCGATAAGTCCGGCCCGCGCCCGCTCGCCGACCGGGTGCGGCCGACGACGCTCGGCGAGGTCGCCGGCCAGGATCACCTGACCGGCGAGGACGGAGTCCTGACCCGGCTGATCGCCTCGGGCTCGCTCGGCAGCCTGATCTTCTGGGGGCCGCCTGGTACCGGCAAGACTACCGTCGCGCGCCTGCTGGCGGGCGCGACCGATCTCGGCTTCGAGCAGATCAGCGCGATCTTCTCAGGCGTAGCCGACCTGAAGAAGGTCTTCGACGCCGCCCGCGGCCGCCGGCTCGGCGGCCGGGGCACCTTGCTGTTCGTCGACGAGATCCACCGCTTCAACCGGGCCCAGCAGGATGCCTTCCTGCCGGTGATGGAGGACGGCACGATCACGCTTGTCGGCGCGACCACCGAGAACCCGTCTTTCGCGCTGAACGCCGCGCTGCTCTCGCGCGCCCGCGTCCTGACCTTCAAGGCGCTCGACGAGGGGGCGCTGCTCTTCATGCTCGGCCGGGCCGAGGCGCTGGAGAATCGCGAACTGCCGCTGACGCCGGAGGCACGCCTCGCTCTGGCGCGCTTCGCCGATGGCGACGGGCGGGCGGTGCTGACCCTGGCCGAGGAGACCTGGCGCGCCGCCAAGCCGGGCGAGATCTTCGACGAGGCCGGCCTCTCCGAGGTGATCCAGCGTCGCGCGCCGATCTACGACAAGGCGCAGGACGGCCACTACAACCTGATCTCGGCGCTGCACAAGACGATCCGCGGCTCCGATCCCGATGCGGCGCTCTACTATTTCGCCCGCATGCTCGATGCCGGCGAGGATCCGCGCTTCCTGGCGCGGCGGCTGGTGCGGATGGCGGTCGAGGATATCGGCCTCGCCGACCCGCAGGCGCTGGTGCACGCCCGCGCCGCGGCCGAGACCTATGAGCAGCTCGGCTCGCCGGAGGGTGAGCTCGCTCTGGCGAATACGGTGATCTATCTCGCCACCGCGCCGAAATCGAACGCGGCCTATGTCGCCTACAAGGCGGCGATGCGCACCGCCAAGCAGGCGGGCTCGCTGACGCCGCCCAAGACGATCCTGAACGCCCCGACCAAGCTGATGAAGCAAGAGGGCTACGGCGCCGACTACGCCTATGACCACGACGCGCCCGACGCCTTCTCCGGCCAGAACTACTGGCCGGACGCGCTCGGCCGCCAGCACTTCTACGACCCGCCTGAGCGCGGCTTCGAGCGCGAGATCAGGAAGCGGCTGGAGTATTGGGAGAAGCTGCGGCAGGAGCGGGGGGAGTAGGGTAGCCCGTCATGCTCGGGCTTGACCCGAGCATCTCTTGCCGCGTGAGGCTCCAGCCAGCACCGTCTCGTCATGAGATTCTCGGGTCTGCGCTTCGCTCCGCCCGAGAATGACGCGCCATGCTCGCTTCTAAAAACTTCGCTCCACGAAAACCTGCGTCGAGATCTGCCGCCCCGCCAGCCCCGCCGCGATCTCGCGGCCGGTCAGCGCGATCTTCGCCCAGGCGATCGAGTTCTCGATGCCGAGCTTGAAGCCTTCGACCGGGGCCCAGACCAGATTGGCGGCGAAGCGGTCGATCCTGATCTCGCCGCGAATCTGGTTGGCGAGCGGCACTTCGAGCCAGTAGCGGCTGAGATAGGCGTTGCTGGCGAGCTCGTCGGTCCATTCGAAGCGACCGGAGACCACGGCTGAGAAACCGCGCGTGGCATCGCTCGCCAGCAGCACACGGCTGACCGTGCGAGCGTCGAGCACCGAGCCGAGATAAGGCGCTCCGTCGATTGCGCCGGCGATCTGAGCGGTCAGGCTCCAGCCATGACCCAGCGCCTCGCCTTCATAGGTCGCCCCGATGATGCCGGCTCGGCCGAAGCGCGAGGGTGTGCCGGGAATCTCGCGCAGGGCGAGTGCGCCATGCACGGTCCAGCCGCTTTGCTCATAGACGAGGCGGCCGATCGCGTCCGGCACCTGCCGGCCGGTCTGAACCGGGGCGGTCGACGACGTGTTGCCGAGCGCTGGGTCCTCGAGGGCGAGCGTCGCTGTCCAGCTTTCGGTCAGCGGCAGGTCCAGCGCGATGATGCCGACGGTGCGGGAAGGCACGCGCGCCGAGAAGATGAACTCGTCGCCAGTCCAGAACGAGAAGCGCGAGCTGTCGAGCCCGAAGGTCCAGGGGCCGACCAGGATGGTCGCCTCGTCGATCGAGGGATCACTGGCGCCGTCGACCGGGCTGTAGAGAGTGAAGCCGAAGGCGGTGCCGACGCGCAGGCCCGAGGCGAGCTCATGCGATGTCGCGATGCGGAAGGCGGCGCTGACCGGGAAGGAGGTCGCGGCCGAGGGCGCTGGCGGGCCGTTGCGCGAGGCGCGGAAGGAATCGCGCTGCATGCCGGCGCTGACTGTGCCGGTGATGGAAAGGCAAGTGGCCGAGCCGGGCAAGACGAGGCCACGCTCCGGCGGGTCGTCGTCATCGTCATCTTCGTCGCTGTCGTCGGCCTCGTCCTCGCTCGCGGCGGGAGGCGCGCCGGCGAAGAGCGGCTGGGGCTCGGGCAGCGCGATGGTGCAGGCGCGGGCGAAGCTCGGAGCCTGCGCCGGACGGGAGGGCAAGCGAACTGGTGCGGCGAACGCGGTTTGCGAGAGAAGCGCGAGGCAGAGCCCGGCCGGCAAGGCCAATCGCCAGAATGCGCCGATACGCTCGTCTCCCGGTTCGGAACCGCATGTCATCGGCGCGACGATCCCCCCTACGTCCAAGTGCTTCTGCCGGTCGCGAAGACATTGAGTCAATCGCACCGGTGGAGACGAGTCGACCTCGTCGCCATGCCGACGCGGCCGTCGAGGCTTCCTGCGAAGCTATGGCGCAGAAGTGCCACGCCGAGGTGGCGGATTTCGTTTGTGCGCGGCCGCCCGGCGCTCTATGCCTCGGGGATGCTTTCCACCGCTCTCGTCTTCCTCGGCGCCGGCATCGGCGGCGTGCTCCGGCACAGCGTCAACCTCGTCTCGCTGAAATGGCTCGGCGCCTCGTTCCCCTATGGCACGATGGCGATCAACATCCTCGGCTCCGGCGTGATGGGCCTCGTCGCCGGCTTCCTCGCCTTCAAGGCTGGCGAGGGCTGGACGCAGCATGCGCGGCTTTTCCTGGCCACCGGGATCCTGGGCGGCTTCACCACCTTCTCGGCCTTTTCGCTCGACGCGGTGCTGCTCTGGGAGCGCGGCGAGGCGATGCTCGCGGCGGTCTACGTCGTTGGCTCGGTTGTCCTTTCGCTCGCGGCGCTGATCGCCGGGCTTGCTTTGGTCAGGGGGCTGTCATGAGAACCGGCGGCAAGGGAACAGGCGGCCCCTCTCGGGGCAGCGGCCCGAAGCGCGGCGGCAGGCCGCCCGCCTCCGGTGCGCCGAAAGGCAAGCGCCCGAGCCATGATGCGCGCCGCTCGGCCCGGGCCAGGCCACGTCCGGCGGAGGACGAGGTCGTGCGCACCGAGCCGACCCGCAACCCGAAGCCGCATCATTCCGCGCCGAGGGCGGCGGGACCGCGCAAGCCCGCGCCACGCAAGCCGCCGATCACCGACGCGCCGACCCGCGCCGAGGTCAAGGCCGTCACCGCCGAGGTGCTCTCGACCGGCGTACAGCAGCTCGTGGTGACGCAGGACGAGAACGAGATGCGGATCGACCGCTTCCTCGAAGCGCGCTTCCCGCAGCTCTCCTTCAGCCATATCCAGCGCATCGTCCGGAAGGGCGAATTGCGCGTCGACGGCAAGCGCGCCGACAGCAAGGACCGGCTCGCGGCTGGCCAGACCGTGCGCATCCCGCCGCTGAAGCTGGAGCAGGCGGCGGAGCGGCCGCGCTCGGCCAAGGCCGATGCCGATACGATCGGCTTCTTGCGCTCGATCACGCTCTATGAGGACGAGGACGTCATGGTCCTCAACAAGCCGGCGGGCCTCGCAGTCCAGGGCGGCTCGGGGACGACCAGGCATGTCGACGGCATGCTGGCGGCGCTGACCGGAAAGGACGGCCAGAAGCCGCGCCTCGTTCACCGGCTCGACAAGGACACGGCCGGCTGCCTCGTCATCGCCAAGTCGCGCTTCGCCGCGGCAACGCTGGCCAAGACCTTCCGCTCGCGCTCCGCCCGCAAGGTCTACTGGGCGCTGGTCTATCATGTCCCGCGGGTGAAACAGGGCCGAATCTCGACCTATCTCGCCCGCGAGGAAGCCTATGACGGCGACCAGCGCATGGCCGTCGCCGAGCATGGCGGAGAGGGCGCGATGCATGCGGTGACTTATTACGCCGTGGTCGAGACCGCGGCGCAGAAGCTGGCCTGGCTCTCGCTCAAGCCGGTGACCGGGCGCACGCACCAATTGCGCGCCCACGCCGCCCATATCGGCCATCCGATCGTCGGCGATCCGAAGTATTTCGACATACAGAACTGGGAGATGCCGGGCGGCATCCAGAACAAGCTGCACCTGCTGGCGCGGCGGATCGTGCTGCCGCATCCGCGCGGCAAGGGCACGATCGACGTCAGCGCGCCGCTGCCGCCGCATATGCGCCAGAGCTGGAATCTGCTCGGCTTCGAGGACGCCCCTTACGACCCGATCGTCGACGCGCCCGACGAGTGAGGCCTGCGCGAAAAAGTTGCGTGACCTCACGTAAGAACACTTGCCGAACAAAACGCGATATGTTCTAAGTTTGTTCCTGTGAACTCGTCATCACGGGAGGCTTTCCATGTTGCGCATCGCCTTGCTTGCCGCCGGCCTGGCTCTGTCCTTTTCCTCTACGGGCTTCGCCCAGGCGCAGCCGGATCCGGCAGCCCCGAGACCGGCCGCAGCAGCGGCCGACGAGCCGGTGCCACGGGCTGCCCGCGCCGAGGCGCGACGCGATTGCTACGCCGAGAATATCGCGCTCTCGGGCGACGATCTGCGCCGCGCCATGCGCGACTGCATGCAGGAGCGCTTTCCCGGCGTGAAGCTCTATGCCAGCGACGGCTTGACCCGCGACGGCAAGCCGACAGCGGCGACGGCGCGGGCCGCCTGCAAGCAGGAGGCCGATGCCGGCGGGCTCAAAGGGGCTGAACGGACGGCGGCGCTGCTCGCCTGCTTCAACGGCAAGCGGCCTGACCTCGCCCAGCGCGCCGAATGCCGCAAGGAGGCGCGCGGCAAGGGGCTCGATGGTGACGCCCTGAAGGCCGCGATCGCCGAATGCGGCCGCAACCCGCAAGGGTGAGGCCTGACGGCATAAGGGCCTTGCGCGGGCGGAGATGGCGGGCTGCCGCCATCTCCTGTAGAGCGCCGGGCATGGACCTCATCATCTTCGACCTCGACGGCACGCTGATCAATTCCGAGGCGATCATCCTCGGCGCGCAATACGAGACCTTCGCGCGCTGCGGCCGGGTCCATCCGGGTCGCGAGGCCGGTCTCGGCGTGATCGGGCTTACCCTCGACATCGCGCTGATGCGGGTCGCAGGGCTGACCGAGCCGGACGACGTCCTGACGCAGACCTATCGCGAGGTCTTCAACGGCATGCGCCAACGGGCGGAGAGCGATCCGGCCCTGGCCGAGCCGCTCTTCCCCGGTGTGGTCGAGCTGCTGGCGGGGTTGTCGCAGCGGCCGGCCACGGTGCTCGGCATCGCCACCGGCAAGTCGCGCCGCGGAGCCGACTATATCGTCGAGCGCCATGGCTGGGCGGAGCTGTTCAAGACGGTCCAGACCGCGGACGACGCGATCTCGAAGCCGCATCCGGAGATGATCCTGCGGGCGATCGCCGAGACCGGCGCCAGGCCGGAGCGGACGCTGATGGTCGGCGACAGCACTTTCGACATGGAGATGGCCGTGGCGGCCGGCGTGACCCCGGTCGCGGTGTCCTGGGGCTTTCAGCCGGTCGCGGCGCTCCAGGCGGCCGGAGCGCGGCATGTGATCGAGAGCTGCGCCGAACTGACGGGGATCGTCGATCGGCTGGCGATGGCGGAGCCGGCTTGAGGGCGAGCGGTTCGCCCTGAAGAACGCGCTCAGCGCGCTTCGAGCTGGCCGAGTTCGTGCAACAGCGCCGCGCCGGTGCGCAGCCCGCTATAAAAGCAGTCGAGCGTCAGGTTCTCGTTCGGGGCGTGGTTGGCCTCGTCGGGGTTGGCATAAGGCGTGACGAAGGCGGGGATGCCGAGGATTTTTGTGAAGACGTAGCCGGGCAGGCTGCCGAAACCGGCCGGGATCAGCAGCGGCTCGACGCCCTGCGCCGCGACGAAGGCCCGGCGCAGCGGAGCGGTGAAGGGCGAGGCGATCGGCGTCTTCGAGGGCTGCATGCCGGCATCGGCCGCGACGAACTCGACTTCCGGCGCATGCTCAGCCACATGCGCCGCGACCTTGCGCAGGATGTCTTCGGGGTCCTGCGCGGCGACAAGCCGGATATCGCATTTAACCAGGGCTTCGTTCGGCAGGACCGTCTTGGAACCCGGGCCGCCATAGCCGCCATGGAAGCCGTTGATGGTGAGCGTCGGGCGGAAGCAGAGGCGCTCGTAGAAGGCCCGGTCAGCCGGCGCATCGAGCCTGGTCAGGCCGAGACTGGTCTTCACCGCCGCGATGTCGAGCGGCAGGGCCGCGATCGCGGCGAGCTCTTCTCGCGTCGGCGCTTCGACGTCGTCATGCAGGCCAGCAATGGTGATCTCGCCCGCGGCGTTCTTCATGGTGCCGAGCAGATGGACCAGCGTCCAGATCGGATTCGGCACGACGCCGCCGAAATTGCCCGAATGCACGTCGCGGCTGGCGTGCCGGCAGCGCAGCTCGAAGGAGACCACGCCGCGCGAACCGAACTTGATCGACGCCGCGCCGCTGGCATGGCGCGGTCCGTCGGCGGTGACGGCAAGATCGGCCTTGAGCATCGCCCTGTTGGCTTGGACGAAGCTGGCGATGTTCGGGCTGCCGATCTCCTCTTCGCCCTCCAGCAACAGGATGACATTGCAGGGCAAGGTGTCGTGCACCGCGAGATGGGATTCGATCGCGAGGATCTGGGCGAAGTGCTGGCCCTTGTTGTCGCCGACGCCGCGCGCATAGATTCGGCCGTCTCGGATCGTCGGCTCGAAGGGCGGCGAGAGCCATTTGTCGAGCGGGTCGGGCGGCTGCACGTCGTAATGGCCGTAGAGCAGAACGGTCGGCTTTCCCGGCGCTTTCTGCCAGCGCGCGACGACCATGGGATGTCCGTCGGTCGGCACCAGGCTGGTCTCCAGCCCGATCTTCGTCAGCATCTCGACCAGCAGTGCGCCGACTTCGGCGATGCCGATATTCTCGGCGCTGATGCTGGGATGGCGCAGATAGGCGAGCAGGCGATCGAGGAAGGCGCTGCGATTGGCTTCGATATGCGTGAAAACCGCAGCAAGAGAGTCGGAAGACGTCATGGTCGCGCTGCCTGCCGTAGGTAGGGATGCGGATCACGGTAGAGCGCTGCGCGTCGTCGCGTCCAATGCGCCGGACGCAGCCCGGAAAGCTGCTGACGGCACGCAGGAATGGCCGGCAGTAACATCCTCGCAACCACGCTGACTCAGGACCGTTTAACCTGAACGGACGTTCAGATTTGCGTGTTAACTACCTGATGACTGGCCCGGCTGCATCGTCTTAACACGACAGGGACAAGCCGACACATAACAACGTCGGACAGGGGTTGAACGATGATTGGCCACGAACTTCGCGAATTCGTCGATCACGTAATGGACAGGCGCGTGATCGACGATGAAGACGTCCGAATTCTTCAACGTGAGATCTTGCACGAGGTCGTTCTGACCCGTGACATCATCGATGTGCTGGTGGCGCTCGACCGCGCCGTCGCCGACAAGTCGCCGCTCTTCGCCGATGTGCTGCTGGCGTTCAGCGTCGACTTCTCGGTCTGGGAGAGCCGCCCGACCGGCCGGATCGACCGCGACAAGGCGCATTGGCTGGTGACGACGCTCTCGGCCGGCGACGGCCCGACGCCGCTGGCGCAGAAGATCGCCTTCGAGGTCGTCCGCGAAGCCGAGTCCTGCGACGAGGCGCTGGTCAGCTTCGCCCTGCGCAAGGCCGATGCCCGGATTTCCACTGCCCCGATCGCCCAGCGCGTGGTGCTGGCGAGCTGAGGCGGGAACACGGAGCGTTCACGACCGGCCGCCGCCGGGCGTTTGCGCAGGTTACAAAACTTTCGCATCAGTGGACGGATGCGCTTGCCTCCCGTAAAGCCCGCGCTGCACAATCAAAGTTCCGGGCCGGGGGACGCCACGCATGTTCACGAAGATATTGATCGCGAACCGTGGCGAGATCGCCTGCCGGGTGATCAAGACGGCGCGGCGGATGGGGATCGCGACGGTTGCGGTCTATTCCGACGCCGATCGCGATGCCTTGCATGTCGAGATGGCCGACGAGGCCGTGCCTATCGGCGCCGCCCCAGCTGCCGAGTCCTATCTCCAGATCGACAAGATCATCGCCGCCTGTCAGGCAACGGGTGCGCAGGCCGTGCATCCCGGCTACGGTTTCCTGTCCGAGCGCGAGGCCTTCGCCAAGGCGTTGAAGGAGAACGGCATCGTCTTCATCGGCCCCAATCCCGGCGCGATCGCCGCGATGGGCGACAAGATCGAATCGAAGAAGGCGGCGGCCGCGGCCAAGG
>Ga0209127_100070_pt1 | contig 93990 bp, 89 predicted proteins | sample LakSupMetagenome_FD_187469 | JGI IMG/M metagenome (GOLD analysis project Ga0209127, IMG submission 187469) | Freshwater microbial communities from Lake Superior, Canada - Sta WM archaea (SPAdes) (version 2) | ecosystem: Environmental > Aquatic > Freshwater > Lake | place: Lake Superior, Canada... | reverse complement strand
GGGGTGGCAAGCCTGCCGAAGGACAGGCTTGCTTCGTTGTCTAGCTCGCCGTGATGTTTGAGTGAAGCGCGCAGCGCGCAACGAGTTTCACGGCGCACCCCGCATCCCGCCCAACGCAGGTCGCCCGCAGCGAAGCGGAGGGTCGTGGGCAGTTCGGGGCGCGCTTCTTTGCCCCGCTTTCTTGTCGCGCGACAAGAAAGCGGGTCGGCTGCCGGGCCGAAACCCGGCCCCGAAAAACAACCACCCGGCAGGGGCAAAAAGCAGACCAACAGCCAGACTCAAACAGCAGCCAGCAGCCGAATCCCAGCAGAACCATCCCGCTCCAACTGCTCAACCAGCCCCAACTCCCAATCCAGATAAGCCCGAAACCCCGCATCCCTCAACCCCAGATCCCGATGCGCATAAGGGCTGTACCACTGGTCATCATCCCCCGTCAGCACATCCGCATCCCCCTGCCCCAGCGGCAGACCCGCAGCAGCCCAGGCAGAAGTGCCGCCGACGACGGAGCGCACATCGCGCCCCGTGCGCGCCGCCAGTTCGGCCGCCACGCTGCGCGCCAGCACGCCGTCCGGCGAGGTCAGCACCACGACCTGGGCCGGCGGCAGGGCCTGCACGAAGGAGTGCAGACGATCAGGCACGGCAAAGCGCGCGCCGGCGATGTGTTGCTTCTCGAAGGCGGGGCGGCTGTCCACGTCGAAGACGATGGCGCGGCCTTCGCCCAGCAGTTCCTGCGCCTGCTGCACGGACAGCTGGGGCGCAGGCGCGTGGGAGGCGAGCACGCGCACGGGTTCGGCGCCGACCTCCAGGGTGGCCAGCGCGGGCGGAACGTAGGTGAAGACTTCCCAGCCCAGCTGGGCCAGCCAGGCGCCGGTGGTGAGGGCGCGCACGCCGTCCCAGTCGGCCAGCACGATGCGTGCGCCGCGCGTGGCGGCGTATTCGTCGGTGGCCTGCACGAGTTGGCCGCCCGGCGCCCAGCGCCAGCCAGGCAGGTGACCGGCCTGGTATTCCTCGCGGGTGCGCACGTCGAAGCGGTAGAGCGTGCGTTCGGTGGCTTCGGACTCGAAGCGGGCCAGTTCGGCCGCATCAATGGATTGCACGCCCGCGCGCTGTGCCACGCTGGCTGCGCGCTCGCGGGCGGTGGCCAGGGCGACGGCGCCGGGCTCTGGCAGCGGGGTGCGGCGGCCATGGGCGAGCCTGCGGCCGGTGAGCAGCCAGTCCATGGTGCCGTTGCGCAGCGAGACGACCTGGTTGGGAATGCCGGCGTCGATCAGGGTCTGCGCGCCCACGATGGAGCGCGTGCGGCCCGCGCAGTTGACGACGACCAGGGTTTGCGGGTCCGGGGCGATTTCGCCGATGCGGTAGACCAGTTCGGCCCCCGGCACGCTCAAGGCAAAGGGCAGGCTGAAGGCCGCGAATTCCTCGGGCGTGCGGCTGTCGACGACGACGATGTTGTCGCCGCGCTGCACGCGCGCGCCCAGCTCGTCCGAGGTGATCCAGGGCGTGTGCTTTTCATGCTCGATGACTTCACCGAAGGCCTTGCTGGGCACGTTCGTGCCGCTGAAGATTTCCAGACCTTCGGCCGCCCAGCCTTCGGTGCCGCCTTCCAGCACGGAGACATTGGGCCAGCCCAGGCGCACGAGCTTGGCGGCGGCTTCATGGGCCAGCGTGCCGTCGCCATCCACCAGCACGATGCGCGTGCCGCGGCGCGGCACCAGGCGGTCGATGAGCTGCTCCAGCCGCCAGGCCGGGGCCGGCGCCGCGAACAGGATGTGGCGGTGCGCGAAGACACCGGCCTCGCGCACGTCGAGCACGGCGATTTCCTCGCCGTCGGCCAGGGCCTGCCGCAGCGCGGCGGGCGTGACCAGCGCATGGCGGATGGACTTGGGCGGGCCGAAGGTGCGGAACGTGCCGCCCTCAAGGCTCTCGAAGACCACGCGCTCGGGCATGCGCTCCAGGCCGCGCCCGTAGAAGTGCAGGTGCAGGCCGGGTTCCTCGCCGATCAGCTCGATGGTGTGCACGTCGGTGGGCGTGAGCACTACCGAGGTTCCGCTGCCCACATCGACGCTGCGGCCCACCGCCAGGGAGTCGCGCAGCGGGTCGTCGGTCTTGCCGCGTGCGAAGAACACGTTGCGCTCCACGCCTTCGACGCCCGCGATGATGGCCCAGGTGGTGTGGTCATGCGGCGGCTGGGACTTGCCCGGCAGGCCGGTGGACAGGTACAGCGCATAGCGCCCGCCCAGGTCTTCGCTGAGGCGGTAGACCTGGGCCGGGTTGCTGGCCGAGACGGGGAAGTGCGCATGCGGGAACAGTTCGCGCTGCAGGCCCAGCGCCTCCAGCTCGCGGGCCACGGCCTGCAGTTGCTCGGGCGTGGCGCGCTCCGGGTTGGGGAGCAGGCGCCGGGCCGTGGCGATGAAGCCGGTGATGGCGGCTGCGCGGCGGCTGGCCACGTCGCTGCCGCTGAAGTCGATGGAGAGATGGGTCTGTGTCATGGGAGTGCCTGGGAGGACGTTCGCGGGAGGACACGAAGTTAGGCCTCTCCCGCCCCGGCGCCAACGACGCATTGCAGATATGGATATGAGCTTTGGGCACTGCGCGCGCATGCGTGGGGCAAGCGTGACGCACGTTGTGCGGCAGCCGCATATGCATAGCCGCAATGCTTAGTTCACGCCGCGCCAGGAGCCTCCCAGACTGCGGGCATCGACTCTCTGCACTCCGGCACTCCCATGATCCGCACCCCGTCTGCGCTGCGCGCACTGCTGCTTCCCCTGTTCTCCGCCCTGGCCCTGCACGCGCCGGCGGCCCTGGCCTCGGCCGACAGCTTTCCGAACAAGCCGGTGCGCATCATCGTGCCCGTGGCGCCCGGGGGCAGCGCCGACAAGCTCACGCGCACGCTGGCCGACAAGCTGGCCGCGCTGTGGGGCCAGTCGGTGGTGGTGGAGAACGTGGCCGGGGCCAGCGGCACCATCGGCGCGGCCAAGGTGGCCAAGGCCGCGCCCGACGGCTACACCCTGCTGCAGCAGGGCGAGGGCCTCACGCTCAACGGCCTGCTGTTCGCCCAGTTGCCCTACGACACGCAAAAGGCCTTCACGCCCATCATCAAGGCCGTGGTCAATCCGCAGGTGCTGGTGGTCAACCCCGCCACGGGCCTGAACACGCTGGGCGACTACCTGGCCCGCGCCAAGGCCAAGCCGCAAAGCATCAGCCTGGGCCTGCCCGGCAATGGCGGCATTGCCCATGTGGCGCATGAAATCCTCACGCAGGAGACGGGCGCCAAGGTCAACTACATCCCCTACCCGGGCGGTGGTCCCGCCTCGCTGGACGTGCTGGGCGGCCATACCGATGCCACGCTGATCACGCTGGCCGCCGTGACCGAGTACGTGCGCGCCGGCAAGCTGCGCGCCCTGGCCGTGACCACGCCCTACCGCTCCGACGCCCTGCCCCAGGTACCCACCATGGCCGAGGCCGGCGTGCCCGGCTTCTCGGTGGAAAGCTGGCAGGGCTACTTCGCGCCGGCCGGCACGCCCGCGCCCATCGTCGCCAAGATCAACCGCGACCTGCAGACCGTGCTGCAGGCCCCCGATGTGCGCGCCCAGCTGGAGCACATGGGCTTCAAGGTGGCGGGCGGCTCACCGGCCGACCTGGGCCAGAGCCTGCAAAGCGAGCGCCCGCGCTACGCCCGGGCGATCCAGTCGGCAGGGCTGTCGCTGCGCTGAGGCCGGCCCACGGGTGCGGCCACGGCGATCTGCATGGGTACGAAGGCCACCCCGTTCTTCTCCAGTGGCGCGCTGGTGGCCCGAAAACCCAGCCTTTCGTAGGCGGGCACGGCAAACGGCGTGGAGTTGACGGTGACGCTGCCGGCGTCCGGGTGGATGGCAGGCTGCAGCGCCTGCCACAGCCGCCTGGCCAGTCCCTGCCGCTGGAACGGCAGGCCAACGAACAGATGGAACAGATGGCGCCCGTCACGCAGGGCCGCCATGCCTGCCAGGGCATCGCCCTGCCTGGCAACGATGAAGAGGTAGCGGAGGTCCTGCAGGTAGTCCTTGAACGCCTGCGGCCCCAGGGCCTTCAGGAATTCCTGCGCGCCCTGGCTGCCGGAGTCCAGGGTGAAGAGGTGCGACACGCTGGAGACCAGCGCGCTGATCTCTTCGGCGTCTTCGATGTGTGCGGGACGAATGTGCATGGGAAAAGGTTCAAGGGCCGGAGGTGCAAGAGCCGGAGGTGCAAGGGCCGGAGGTGGAAAAGCCACGGGGCCTGTCCCCTGTCCCGCCCCCGCAAGCCTCTCAGTAGGCGGCAGGCCGATTGTCCAGGCGCCATTTCTCCCCCTCGGGCGTGCCTGGCACGGGCGGGCGCAGGCCCTGGATGCTCCAGAGGCTGAAGGGCGTCTCGTCCACATGCATCTCCCAGCGCAGGCCCCGGTCGGCAATGAAGGGGGACAGCTGCCGCCGCACGCCTTCGAGGAACCGTGTCTTGGTCTCCTCGTCGCGTATCTGCCGGGCGATGTGGTCCACGGAGATGCGCACGAAATCATCCGCAGGCTCGCCGCCGATGAAGAACGAAGTGCGCGCGACGGCCTCGAACACCACGCCCACGTAAAAGCGCGGCAGGTCGCCGTAGACGGCCGTGATGCGCTGGGCGATGGCCTGTTTGTCTTCATCGCTGAAGGCGTTTTCGGGGTGGTAGATCTTCCACAGGGGCATGGTTTTCTCCGGGTGTAAAAAAAAGGAGGTTTCGGGAAATCCGGGATGGCGACGCGGCGGGCCGTCAGGCGTCAGGCGGGCTGGCCTGCATCCGCGCCCTGGTAGCGCGCTGCCGGCACGCCGCTGAGCGTCAGCGCCTTGACGAGATTGGCGCGCGATTGGTCAAAGTCCAACCAGGCGGTCGTGCTGCCCAGCGTGGGAAAGCAGATGGCCTCGCCCTGGTCGAGTGCGACCAGGGCCGTATCCACCAAGGCCTCGGGCGACATGAACAGGTGCGCGGGAAACGGCGCGGGCTTGCCGCCGAAGAATTCGGAGTGCACCAGGCTGGGCATCACTGCCTGCACCATGACGCCACTGGAAGCGAGCTCGGCCTGCAGCGAGCGCGTGAAGTTCAGCACATAGGCCTTGGAGGCGCCGTAGCTGGAGGCGCCCGGCACCGGCATCACGGCCAGGATGGAGCCGATGTTGATCAGCGTGCCCCGGCCGCGCGTGGCGAACAGCCGCGCTGCCGCCAGCGACAGTCGCGTCAGCGCATGGATGTTGACCATGACCATGCGATCGACCTCGCCTGCATCCACCTGGGCGGCCGGGCCCAGGGCACCCAGGCCGGCGCAGTTCACCAGCATGCGGATGTCACGCTCACCCGACAGCAGCGCCGCCACGCGCTGCAGGCCGGCGGCGTCGGCCAGGTCGGCGGCCACCACCTCGACCTCGCGGCCATGCGCGCTGCGCAGGCGCTGCGCCAGCGCCTGCAGCCGGTCCTCGCGGCGGGCCACCAGGATCAGGGAATGGCCCCTGGCGGCCAGGCGGTCTGCGTAGACGGCGCCAATGCCGGATGAGGCGCCAGTGACGATGGCGGTGCCTTGATGCGTGCTCATGAAGGAGGTCCTTGCTTGAAAAAGCCGTGGTTGATAGTGGCTCCAAATATAAACTCCAATCATTAGAGTTACAAGCGCGCAATCCACCTTTGCGGGCCGGGCTTGCGTTTTGCTGAGACACTCCAGGCCTGCGACAACCGCGAACACACAAGGGAAACCCCATGCGATCCAAGAGCTTCGAGGGCATGGCCTGCTCGATCGCCACCGCGCTGGAGGCCGTAGGCGACCGCTGGGCCATGCTGGTGCTGCGCGACCTGATGCTGGGCCTGAGCCGCTATGACGACCTGAGAAAGTCCACGGACATCACCAACGCCACGCTGACCGACCGCCTGCGCCAGCTGGAGCAGACCGGCCTGGTCGAGCGCCGCCTCTACCAAAGCGGCCCGGACCGCTACGAGTACCTGCTCACGCCCAAGGGCCGCGACCTGTCCCTGGTGATCCAGGCGCTGGCCCAGGTCGGCGACCGGTGGCGCCTGCAGCAGCAGGCCCAGCCGCCCATGCGCTTTGTGCGTGCGCAATCGGGCACGCCCCTGCGGCTGGCGCTGGTGGAGGAGGAATCGGGCCGCAGCGTGCCCTTTTCCGAGCTGCGCGTGGAGGCCGGCCCCGGCGCGGACGACCTGACGCGCTGGCGGCTGTCCAAGCTGGCCGCGCAGGCCAGGACGCCGGCAGCGGCCCCCGGCGCGGATTGAGACCGGCCATGGCCGCGCCCATACCCGGCAAGCGCCCGCAACGCGCCCTGACCTACCGCCGCCACTGCGCGCTGGGCGGCGTGGAGATTCTCAGCGGCCATGCGGTGCAGCACCGCTATCCGCGCCACTTCCACGACACCATGGGCATTGCCGTCATCCACGGCGGGCGCGAGCTGTGCTGGAGCCGGGGCGCCGAGCGCGAGTTCACGGGGGGCGATATCGCGCTGTTCAACGCCGGCGAGATCCACGACGGGCGCCCGGGCGGCGAGCAGGGCTGGACCTACGACATGCTGCATGTCGAGCCCGCCCGCATGCACGCGCTGCTGGGCGTGCGCGATGGCTGGTTCGACGCCGTCAGCCTGCGCGACCCGCAGACCCGGGCCTGCGCCCGGCAGTTGCTGCAAGGCCCGCAGGACGGCCTGGCCGCCGACGAGGCCCTGCTGGCGCTGCTGCGCCGCGTGGTGCACAGCCCCGGCCGGCCGCATGCGCCCGATGGCGCCAGCGCGGCGCTGCTGCGCGAGTTCATCGATGCCCATGCGGACCAGGAGCTGGGCGCCGCGCGGCTGGCCGCCGTCTGCGGGCTCAGTCCCGAGCACGCCATCCGCAGCTTCAGCCGCCGCTACGGCATCACGCCCCATGCCTACCACCAGGCCCGCCGCGCCGAAAGCGCCCGCGGCCTGCTGCGCGGCACGCTGGCGCTGAGCGAGGTGGCACTGTCGCTGGGCTTCTACGACCAGAGCCATTTCTCCAACTGGTTCCGCCGCGCGCATGGCGTGGCGCCTTCGCAGTACCGCCAGGCCATGCGACCCTGAGCGGCCTTGAGCGGCCCGGCCTGATCAATTCCGTCCAAGACCGCGCGCTGCGGCCTGCCTAAGCTGCCACTCCTCGACAGACAGGAGTGGTGGATGAAGACACGGACCGTTGGATTTTTCGTCTTTGATGGCGTGGTGCTGCTGGAGTTTGCAGGGCCTTTGCAGGTGTTCGACGTGGCCGCGCGCGTGGCCGTGCGGCGCGGGCTGGCGGCCTCGCCCCCGTTTCAGCCCGTGGTGATCAGCCGCAGCGGCGCCGCCGTGCGCACGCGCGAAGGCGTGGGCATCCAGGCGCAGGCCAGCCTGCAGGACCACCCCCCGCTGGACCTGGTGATCGTGGCCGGAGGCGCCCTGCAGGCCGAGCTGGCCGCGCCCGAGGTCGCCGTCTGGCTGCGGCAGGTGGCCGGCAGCAGCGAGGTGACGGGCTCCGTCTGCGTGGGTTCCTTCCTGCTGGGGCGGGCAGGGCTCCTGGACCAGCGCGAGGCCACCACGCACTTCGAGGACACGGAAGACCTGCGCGCCATTGCGCCGGCCGCCCGCGTGAGCGCCGACAGGCTGTGGATCGACGAGGGCGCCATCGTCACCTCGGGCGGGTTTGCGGCGGGCATCGACATGGCCCTGCACCTGGTGGAGCGCCTGCTGGGCGCGGAGATCGCGGCCGAGACGGCGCGCCAGCTCGAATACCGGCGGCGCAATGCCGCCGACCGGCAAGCGTGACGGGGCCAGGCGCATGAACGGAAAGACAAGCTACCTGGCGCTGCTGGCCGTGGGCGGGCTGATCCTGAGCCTGTCCGGCGTGGCCGTGGCTTTCAGCAGCATGGGCACCAGCGCCATGGGCTTTTACCGCATGCTGCTGGGCGGCCTGGGGCTGGCCGGCTTTGCCCTGTGGCGGGGCCTGCGCTGGCGCATGACGCGCCAGGCCCTGCTGTACGCCTGCCTGGCCGGCGCCGCGCTGGCGCTGGACCTGTACTGGTGGCACAAGAGCATACGCATGGTGGGGCCGGGCCTGGGCGCCATCCTGACCAACTGCCAGTCGTTCTTTCTGGCGGGGCTGGCCTGGGCGGTGTTCCGCGAGCGCATCACGGTCGTCTACTTCGTGGCGCTGGTGCTGGCGGCCACCGGCATCCTCATGGTGTCGGGTGCGGGCCTGCCCGTGGCCACAGGCCCCGATTCGGCGTCCGAGCACTGGCTGGGCGTGGCCCTGGGCCTGGCCTCGGCGGCGGCCTATGCGCTGTGCGTGGTCTTCATCAAGAAGGGGCAGACCCCGCCGCACGCCACGCACCCGGCCGTGAACATGGCCGTGCTGTGCGCCGCCGCCGCGCCTTGCCTGCTGGCAGCCGCGTGGCTGGAGGGCGAGTCGCTGGCCATTGCCGGCGCGGCCGATTTCGGCACGCTGCTGCTGTACGGCCTGCTGGTGCAGGGCGTGGCCTGGCTCATGGTGAGCACGGCCGTGCCGCATGTGAAGGCCTCGCTGGCCGGCCTCATCCTGCTGGCCGAGCCCATAGGCACCTATGCCATCGACGTGCTGTTCTTCACCGCCCGGCCCACGCCGATGGCGCTGGCCGGCATGGCGCTGACGCTGGCGGCCATCTATGCGGGATCGACCTATGGCGGTGCGCCCTCCGGCGGAGCGCCCTCTGGCGGGGCGCCCGCAAGGCGCATGGCGAAGGCGCAAGGCTCCGGCCACTGACCACGGCGGTCAGTGGCCGGCCCGCTCGCTGCCTGTGCCGCTCACTTGGGCAGCAGCACCTTGTCGATCACGTGGATCACGCCGTTGGACTGGTAGACGTCGGGGATGGTCACCGTGGCCGTGCCGCCCTTTTCATCGGTCAGCATGATCTTGGAGCCGCTGGACTTGGCCACCAGCGTGCCGCCGCTGACGGTCTTGATGCTGGCCATGCCCTTGCCGTCCTTGATCATCTTGGACAGCGCGGCCGCATCCCACTTGCCGGCCACCACGTGGTAGGTCAGCACGGTGGTCAGCGTGCCCTTGTTCTCGGGCTTGAGCAGGGTGTCCACCGTGCCTGCGGGCAGGGCCTCGAAGGCGGCATTGGTGGGCGCGAAAACGGTGAACGGACCCGGGCCCTTGAGCGTATCGACCAGGCCCGCCGCCTTGACGGCTGCGACCAGGGTGGTGTGGTCCTTGGAGTTGACGGCGTTGTCGATGATGTCCTTGGACGGCAGCATGGGTGCGCCGCCCACCATCACATCGGCCATGGCGGCCACGGAGGCAGCCGACATCACGATGGCCAGGCCGAACGAGGCCAGCTTGCGGGTGTTTTGAATCGAGACCATGGAATGCTCCTAGCGGGTTGATGACAAGCCGAACGATTCCGGCTGATCTGGATACGCAGCGCAGCGGGGTCTGGATTCAAAAAAGAAAAAGAAACGGCTGCATCCGCAAACCGTTACCTGCGCTTTCAATTGCGGCACATCCAGACCTGCGCGGCCTGCGTACTGCCGGATAGCGGGGACGCATCCCATTCCCCTGGAGCAGGTGGCCACCTCTTCAGTGGAACGCGCTTTCGCCATACCCGTGTGCTTTCGGCCGGAGGCGCATTCTTCACGTTGACCGTTCGCGCCTGCCGCGAACCGAGAGGAACCATCATGTCCGACGAATCAGTGTTGATCGGGGTTTTGCAAAAACGTGCCAAGAAGCTGGAGGACAGGCGCCAGTTCTTCCGCAAGACCAGCGGCGTGGCCGTGGGCATGGCGGGCGGGGTGATCCTGTCCGCCTGCGGCGGCGGCGGGGGCGATGCGAATGCGCAGGCCAACGGGCCCACGGATGCGGAGATCCTGAACTTCGCCCTCAACCTGGAGTATCTGGAGTCGCAGTTCTATCACTACGCGGTGTTCGGCACCGGCCTGCCCGCCAACCTGCAGTCGGGCGTGGGCACGCAGGGCGCCATCACGGGCGGCCGTGCCGTGGCCTTCAAGGACCCCGTGGTGGCGCAGTACGCCAAGGAGATCGCCCAGGACGAGATCGCCCACGTGGCCTTTTTGCGCGCGGCGCTGGGTTCGGCCGCGGTGGCGCAGCCGCAGATCGACATCGGTGGAACCGACCCGAACGGTGCCTTCTCGGTGGCCGCGCGAGCGGCCGGGCTGGTGGGCGCGGGCACGGCCTTCGATCCCTATGCGAGTGACGAGAACTTCCTGCTGGGGGCCTTCATCTTCGAGGACGTGGGCGTCACCGCCTACAAGGGCGCATCGCCGCTGATCACCAACAAGACCTATCTGGAGGCAGCCGCCGGCATTCTCGCCGCCGAGGCCTACCACGCAGGTCTGGTGCGCACGGTGCTGTACGCCAAGGGACTGGCCACGCCCGCGCTGCGCACGGCGGCCGGCGCCATCTCGGATGCGCGCGACAGCCTGGACGGCTCCACCGACGTGGACCAGGGCATCACGGGGGACGCCACCACGTCCAACATCGTGCCGCTGGATGCCAACGGCATCGCTTTCAGCCGCTCGCCGGGCGACGTGCTGAACATCGTGTACCTGACCAAGGACACGGCGACCAAGGGCGGCTTCTTCCCGGCCGGCGTGAACGGCTCGCTGGTGATGAGCAGCGCCTACGCCTGACGCGGACCGCCCGCCTGCCCCGCACCGGCCGGGGCAGGCGGGCTTCCCCGGGGCTGGCCCGAGATAAGCGTTCCCCTGCCAAGGAGTTGCCATGATGTCCCTTCTGCCTTCCTCATCCGCCCCCCGCACTCCGGCTCACACTCCGGGCCGCACGCCGCGGCTCCTGAAACCTGCCACCGTGGCGCGCCGCTGCGTGGGCAGCCTGATTCTGCTGGCCGGCGCGGTCATCGTGACCGGAGATCTCGTGGCGCTGTGGCGCGGCGCAGGCACTGATGCCGCACCCGCCGCCGCAGCCATGGCACCCGCCAGCGGCCCGGTGCCGACGGCCCGATAGGCATCCCACCTGCAACCGCGTGCCCCCGCCGGCGGAAAGGCCCCCATGAACGACACCGTGCTTGCGGCCGAACAGGGCCGCTTCGGCGCCATCGAGCCGGACACCGGCCACGCGGGCACGCCCAGCCTGCCGCAGGTGCATCGCAGCATCGCCGTGCCGCGCGGCGACAGCCGCTCGGACAACGCGCGCCGCGTGCTGGCGTTCGCCGGGCCCGGCTACATGGTGGCCGTGGGCTACATGGACCCGGGCAACTGGGCCACCTCCATCGCGGGCGGCTCGCAGTTCGGCTACTCGCTGCTGGCGGTGATCTTTGCCTCCAACCTGATGGCCATGCTGTTCCAGGCGGCGGCCGTGCGCCTGGGCCTGGCCAGCGGGCGGGACCTGGCCCAGGCCTGCCGCGCGCAGTTTTCCCCGCGCATCAACCTGGTGCTGTGGTTCTTCTGCGAGATCGCCATCGTGGCCTGCAACCTGGCCGAGGTGCTGGGCATGGCCATCGGCCTGAACCTGCTGTTCGGCCTGCCGCTGGTGGCCGGGGTGTGCATCACGGTGGTGGATGTGATGCTGATCCTGGCGCTGCAAAGCCGGGGCTTTCGCTGCCTGGAGTCGGTGGTGATCGCCCTGGTGGCCGTGATCGGCCTGTGCTTTGCCGCCCAGCTGGTGTGGCTGCAGCCGCCCGTGGCGGCCGTGCTGCGCGGCCTGCTGCCGGGCATGGAGATCGTGGCCAATCCGCAGATGCTGTACCTGGCCGTGGGCATCGTGGGGGCCACGGTGATGCCGCACAACCTCTACCTGCATTCGTCCATCGTGCAGACACGCCGGCATGACACCACGCCCCAGGGCACGCGCCAGGCCATCCGCCTGGCCACGCTGGACTCCACGGTGGCGCTGGGTCTGGCGCTGTTCGTGAACGCCGCCATCCTGGTGGTGGCGGCCGGCGCGTTCAACCGGCCCGGCCAGGCGCCGGTGACCGAGCTGTCGGACGCCTACCACCTGCTGTCGCCGCTGCTGGGCGTGGGCATCGCCAGCGCGGTGTTCGGCGTGGCGTTGCTGGCCTCGGGGCTGAGTTCCTCGGTCACGGGCACGCTGGCCGGGCAGATCGTGATGGAAGGCTTCTTGCAGATCCGCCTGTCGCCTGCGCTGCGCGCCCTGCTGACGCGCTGCATCGCCATCGTGCCCGCCGTGGTGGCCACCGCCTGGTACGGCAGCACCGGCGCCAGCGCCCTGCTGGTGTTCAGCCAGGTGGTGCTGAGCCTGCAATTGCCGTTTGCCATCGTGCCGCTGCTGCTGTTCACCACGCGGCGCAAGACGCTGGGCGAGCTGGCCTTTGGCCCCAGGATGTCGGCGGTGCTGTGGGGCTGCGCGGCCCTGGTGGTGTCGCTGAACCTGTGGATGCTGCAGCGGCTGCTGACGGCCTGATCGCCCGAACCGGGCATGGCGCCACGCGGCGCCTTCATAGACGTTTTGCTTCTATCAAACGCCGCTCTTGTTCGTTGGTGGCTTGCCGCGAAGTTCTTAGATTGGTGCCTATAGCCACCAACCCGCGAATTCTCCGCAAGGACGACGACATGACAGCCCTCACTTTGGAAACCGCCTTGCCCCAGGCTCTGGAAGAGGCGCAGGAACACGCCCGCGCACAGGGGCTGGGCCACGCAGGCGGCGTGCGCCCGCCCGTGGCCTGGGCGCTGGTGCAGGCCGGCCAGGCCGTGCTGGTCGATGTGCGCACGGCCGAGGAACGCAAGTTCGTCGGCCAGGTGCCCGGCACCCTGCACGTGCCCTGGGCCACGGGCACGGCGCTGACGCGCAACCCGCGCTTTGCCCGCGAGCTGGAAGCGCGCCTGGCACCGCACGGCGGCAAGGAGGCCGTGGCCCTGCTGCTGTGCCGCAGCGGCAAGCGCTCGGTGCTGGCGGCCCAGGTGGCGGCCCAGGCCGGATTCGCCCATGTATTCAACGTGCTCGAAGGCTTCGAGGGCGAGATCGACGCGCGTCAGCAGCGCGGCAAAAACGACGGCTGGCGCTTCCACGGCCTGCCCTGGATTCAAGACTGAAGGAGCACGCAGATGGCCAGTTTCGACATTGCCGGACTCACCCAGAACCTGCATGCGGCGCGCCGCGAATGGCGCGAGGCGCACGGCCGCACCCAGGAGCCCGGGGCGCGCGAGTTTCCCTCGCGCGACGCGCTTTCCACCCTCATCGACCAGCTCAAGGCAGCCCTGTTTCCCATGCGCCTGGGCCCGCACGACCTGCGCCAGGAAAGCGAGGACATCTTCGTGGCCCACCAGCTGGACTCGGCCCTGCATGCGCTGCTGGGCCAGATACGGCTGGAGCTGCGGCTGTCCGCGCCCCACTCGGCAGCGGGCGCCGATGCCATGGCGCTGGACATCGCACGCGCCTTTGCCGAGTCCCTGCCCCAGATCCGCCGCCTGCTCGACAGCGATGTGCTGGCCGCCTTCCAGGGCGATCCCGCCGCGCGCAGCGTGGACGAGGTGCTGCTGTGCTATCCGGGCGTGCTGGCCATGATCCACCACCGCCTGGCCCACCAGCTGTACCTGCTGGAGCAGCCGCTGCTGGCGCGCATCGTGGCCGAGCTGTCGCATGCGCAGACGGGCATCGACATCCACCCGGGCGCGAAGATCGGGCGGGGCTTTTTCATGGACCACGGCACGGGCGTGGTGATCGGCGAGACCGCGGTGATCGGCGAGCGCGTGCGGCTGTACCAGGCCGTCACCCTGGGCGCCAAGCGCTTTCCCACCGATGAGCACGGCCACCTGCGCAAGGGCCTGGCGCGCCATCCGGTGGTGGAGGACGACGTGGTCATCTACGCGGGCGCCACCATCCTGGGCCGCGTCACGCTGGGGCGCGGCGCCGTCATCGGCGGCAATGTCTGGGTGACTGAGGACGTGCCACCCGGCGCCCATGTCACCCAGGCCCATGCGCGCGAGCACGCGCAGCAGCCCCGGGAGGTGGCCCTATGAGCACCCGTCTTGTCACCAGCTTCGGCATTGCCGTGCGCCAGGCGCGCGAGGCCCATGGCTGGTCGCAGGAGCGGCTGGCCGAGCACTCGGACCTGAACCGCTCCTACGTGGGAGAGATAGAGCGCGGCCGCGTCATCGCCTCGCTGCTGACCGTGGAGAAGCTGGCCGTCTCGCTGGGCGTGCAGCCCTCGGCCCTGGTCATGCGCGGCGAAACCGTGGCCCACGACCAGTTGGTGCGCGGCCTGCGCTTGGCGGCTATAGCATGTTGAAGACATGTGCGCGGGCCGGGACACTGGCCCTGTTTTCCCTCCTTCCTCTTCCCTTTTTCCTGAACTGATCACGGAGTCTGCACATGTCGGCAACAGTGGGCGGCACGACCGCGCTAGGCGACAACGCCGCGCGGCAACTGGCCAACGCAACCAAAACCGTTCCCCAGCTTTCGACCATCAGCCCGCGCTGGCTGACGCACCTGCTGCAATGGTCGCCGGTGGAGGCGGGCATCTACCGCCTCAACCGCGTTAAGAACCCGGAAGCCATCAAGGTCACCTGCACGGCCAAGCAGGAAGACAACCAGCTGCCGCGCACCTATGTGGACTACGAGGAGCAGCCGCGCGAGTACTTCCTCAACGCCGTCTCCACCATCCTGGATGTGCACACGCGCATCTCCGACCTCTACAGCAGCCCGCATGACCAGATCAAGGAACAGCTGCGCCTGACCATCGAGACCATCAAGGAGAACCAGGAAAGCGAGCTGATCAACAACCCCGACTACGGCCTGCTGGCCCAGGTCACGGACGAGCAGCGCATCTTCCCGCTGACCGGCGCGCCCACGCCCGACGACCTGGACGAGCTGCTGACCAAGGTCTGGAAGGAGCCCGCCTTCTTCCTGACCCATCCGCTGGCCATTGCCGCCTTCGGCCGCGAGGCCACGCGCCGCGGCACGCCGCCGCCCACGGTCAGCCTGTTCGGCTCGCAGTTCATCACCTGGCGCGGCATTCCGCTGATCCCCTCGGACAAGGTGCCCGTGGCCGATGGCAAGAGCAAGATCCTGCTGCTGCGCGTGGGCGACAAGCGCCAGGGCGTGGTCGGCCTGTACCAGCCCGGCCTGCCGGGCGAGCAAAGCCCGGGCCTGTCGGTGCGCTTCATGGGCATCAACAACCATGCCATCGCGTCCTACCTGATCTCGCTGTACTGCTCGCTGGCCGTGCTCACGCCCGACGCGCTGGCCGTGCTCGACGATGTCGAGATCGGCAAGTACCACGACTATCCCGACACCTACAAGTAAAGAGGCCGGGCGTTGACCGTGTCTGCAATCACCTCCGTGGCGCCCCAGGCGCCCTTCGACCCCGAGGCGCTGGCGCGCATGGCCAACGCCTTGTTCTCCGCCGCACCGGGATCGGCTCCTGCCCTGCCGGGTCTTCCGGGTCTTCCCGGCCTGCCTGCTGGCGTGCAGGCCCCCGTGAACGTGGCGCCGCCCGGCTCGCCGCTGGCCAGCCCCGCGGGCCTGGGCCCCGGCGTACCGGGCACGCCCATCCCGCAGGGCCTGGTGCCGGGCAGCAACCTGCTGCCGGCCTCGCCCGCGCCGCTGGCCTCGCTGGCCCACCGCGCACCTGCGCTGCTGCCCCATGCCCAGGCCGGCAACGGCGTGCCCGACCATGTCGTGAGCGCCCTGCCCGCCTACGAGCCGCGCCTGGGATCGCAGGTGCTGGGCGTGCCCCAGCGCCAGGGCGATCCGCTGGATGCGCTGGCCGCGCTCCCGTTCACGGCACCTGCTGCACCTGCGGCACCCGCCGTGCCGCGCATCGGCGTGCCCACAGAAGGGCCCGGCATTGCGTCCACCGTGCCTTCGGCCGAGCCGCGCTTTTACTTTGTCGATCCCGTGGTGCTGCCCGCCGGCTACACCACGCCAGCCCATCCGCTGCAGCGCCAGCAGGCTTCGCACGGGGCAAGGCATGGAGCGGCCGGCGTGCAGGCGCCCTTCGACGTGCATGCCGTGCGCCGGGACTTTCCCATCCTGTCCGAGCGCGTCAACGGCCGGCCCCTGGCCTGGCTGGACAACGCGGCCACCACGCACAAGCCGCGCGCGGTGATCGAGCGCATCCGCCACTTCTACGAGCACGAGAACTCCAACATCCACCGCGCAGCCCATGAACTCGCTGCACGCGCCACCGACGCCTACGAGGGCGCGCGCGAGCGCGTGCGCCGCTTCATCAACGCGCCCGACGTGAACGAGGTCATCTTCGTGCGCGGCACCACCGAGGCCATCAACCTGGTGGCCAAGAGCTGGGGCTGGCAGCATGTGGGCGAGGGCGACGAGATCATCGTCTCCCACCTGGAGCACCACGCCAACATCGTGCCCTGGCAGCAGCTGGCGGCCGCCAAGGGCGCGAAGATCCGCGTGATCCCGGTGGACGACTCGGGCCAGGTGCTCATCGATGAATACCGCAGGCTGCTGAACCCGCGCACCAAGATCGTCTCCGTCACCCAGGTCTCCAACGCGCTGGGCACGGTCGTGCCCGTGCAGCAGATCGTGGAGCTGGCCCACCAGGCGGGCGCCCGGGCCCTGGTCGATGGCGCACAGTCGGTCTCGCACATGGCCGTGGACGTGCAGGCCATCGGTGCGGACTTCTTCGTGTTCTCGGGCCACAAGGTCTTCGGCCCCACGGGCATCGGCGTGGTCTGGGGACGGCGCGAGGTGCTGGAGGACATGCCGCCCTGGCAGGGCGGCGGCAACATGATCGCCGACGTGACCTTCGAGAAAACCGTCTACCAGCCCCTGCCCAACACCTTCGAGGCGGGCACCGGCAACATTGCCGACGCCGTGGGCCTGGGCGCCGCCATCGACTACGTGCAGGCCCTGGGCATGGAGCGCATCGCGCGCTACGAGCACGATCTGCTGCAGTACGGCACGCAGGCGCTGGCGCCCATCCCCGGCCTGCGCCTGATCGGCACGGCAGCCGACAAGGCCAGCGTGCTGTCCTTCGTGCTCAAGGGCTGGACCACGGCCGAGGTGGGCGAGGCGCTCAACGCCGAAGGCATCGCCGTGCGAACCGGCCACCACTGCGCCCAGCCCATCCTGCGGCGCTTCGGCGTGGAGACCACGGTGCGGCCCTCGCTGGCCTTCTACAACACCACCGAGGAAATCGACCGGCTGGCGGCCGTGGTGCAGGGGCTGGCCGCGCGCAGGCGGGGTTGAGCCCCGGGCTCAGCCCAGGCGTCTTGCAAAGGCGTCGCCCGTGGCGGCCGTGCCCAGGCGACCGTGCCCAGGCGGCAGCCACGTCGTTGGCGCCGCTTGCGCCAGGTGTGCCGCATGCCGGCCCCGGTGACAATGCCGCGCCACGGCAGCGGACGGAACACGGCATTGGAGTCATGAAAAAGCATTGCCAATATCAGAATGATCCTATGGATTTTCATAAATCATAGGAATAGACTTTGGAGCACGCCCATCAAACTCTTCTGCATCGTTTCCGGTTTCATTCATATGAAAAAAATCAGATATTTTCTCATTCCGGCAACGCTTTGCTTTTCTGTAAGCTCCATTCATGGAGGCATGTTTACCCCGGCAGCATCCATCATCAAATTACCGGAAAGCATCAACGTTCCCGCAGGAAATATCATGAATGGATCGGTGCTATGGGAGTCGCCCATGGTCAAATCCACCCTCGACACAACTTCTTACAGTGTGCTTTCGGGGCCATATTCAGAAATATGGCCCCAAATCGTGAACCCCACTACGCTGGACGGCGATATCTACTCCACATCTTTGCGCGGAATAGGAGTCCGTTGGCGTGCCACATGGAAAGCCAGGAATTACCCCAATGGCAAAACCATGTCCATCACCACTACGTCCAACAATGCAGGAGCCACGGGATGGCTAAGGAATGATGTACATGAGCAAACCATATGGATGCAACTCATCAAGACAGGCGCCGTTCAATCGGGCACTTTCAGCGTCAGCAGCTATGCATCCGCCCGGTTTGACTGCAATAGCCTTTGCAATATCTGGTCCGTGATGGCGGCCGGCAGCACCGTGGTGCGCACAGGCGCCAGTTGCCGGGTGAAGACGAGCAACATCGCCGTGAACCTGCAGCGAATCAACAGGTCACTGTTCAACGGGATAGGCGCTACCTCCGCGCCCCAGTCATTCGATCTGGAACTGATCTGCACCGGGGGCGAAGCCAATTCCACCCTGCGCCCATTCGTCACGCTCACGGATGCCAACGATGCCGCCAACCGCTCCGATGTGCTGACGGTGACCGGAGGGGCTGCCGGCATCGGCATCCAGATCCGCAGCAGCGACAAGGTCATCAGCTACGGCGAGGACTCCGCCAACTTCGGCAATCCCAACCAGTGGCAGGCGGGCATCATCACCCCAAACACCAGCAACCACGTGATTCCATTGACGGCGCGCTATGTCCAGACCCAGCCCTCCGTCACCACAGGCCTGGCCAACGGACGGGCCACCTTCACGCTCAACTACCAGTGACCTACCAGTGACCTGCCAGTGACACGCTGGCTGCATTGCGGCTGTGCAGTCGCCCCCGTGCCGATCCTGCACTGCCGCACCCGGCTGCGCTCACTCGGCTCTGGCCCCCGACACCCGCACCTGCTCGGCCGCCACGGGCATCTGCTCGCGCACGAAGCGCCAGAACGCGTCCACGCCCATGGGCTTGACGGGCAGCGAGCCTTGGTCGATGAACTGCTTTTGCACCTCGGGATTGCGCAGCGCCGTGGCCAGTGCGCCGTTCAGGCGCTCCAGCGCCGCGCGCGGCGTGCCGGCCGGGGCAACCAGCCCGTACCAGGAGTCGGTGTAGAAGCCCTTGACGCCTGCTTCCTCGAAGGTGGGCACATCGGGCAGGGCCGGCAGGCGCTGGCGTGAGGCCACGGCCAGGGCGCGCAGCTTGCCTGAGCGGATGAAGGGGATGGCGCCCGTGGTGAGCACGAAGTCCACGCGGCCCGCCATCAGGTCGGTCATGGCCGGGGCCGTGCCCTTGTAGGGGATGTGGGTGACATCCACGCCCGTGAGCTGCTTGAAGCTGGCGCCCGCCAAGTGCTGGCTGGAGCCCACGCCGCCTGAGCCGTAGTTGAGCTGGCCCGGCCTGGCACGCGCCGCCTCCAGCAGATCGTTGACCGAGCGCAGCGGCGAGGCCACGGGCACCAGCAGCACGCTGGGCGAGGTGGTGATCATGCCGATGGGCGCGAAGTCCTTGAGCGGATCGTGGTTCAGCTTGGCGTAGAGCGCGGAGTTCAGGCCGTGCGAGGCCACGGTGGCCAGCATGATGGTGTTGCCATCGGGCCTTGCGCGGGCCGCCGCGTCACTGCCCAGGTTGCCGCCCGCGCCGGCCCGGTTGTCGATGGTGATGGGCTGGCCCAGGGCCTCGCTCATGCGCGTGGCCGCCAGCCGCGCCACGTTGTCGGAGGGGCCGCCCGCAGGCCAGCCCACGATGAGGGTGATGGGGCCTTGCGCCAGGGCCGGCAGGGCCAGGGCGCACAGGGCCAGCGCAGCCAGGCTTCGGCGCGGCAGACAGTGCATGGCGGTCGTCCTTGTGAATTCAAAGGTTGGCATGGGCATGGCCTTCAGGGCTTTCCGTCCTGCCAGGGCATTTCGGTCCAGAGCTTGCGAAAGCCGGCCTCGGTGCGCTCCAGCTCGGCCGCGTAGGCGGGCGGTGCCAGGTAGCGCAGCGGCGCGTACATGGCCTCGGCCTGCTGCCTGAACTGCGGGTCGGCCGCGATGGCGGCCACGGCATCGACCAGTTTTTTGCGCACGCCTTCGGGCAAGCCCTTGGGCGCGGCCAGGCCGCGCAGGGAGGCCAGCTCGATATCGATGCCCTGCTCCTTGAACGTAGGCACCTGGGGCGCCAGCGAGCTGCGCGCGGCCGACATCTGGCCCAGCAGGCGGATGGGAGTGCCGCCCTTCTGGTAGGCCAGCACCTCGCCCACGTTGATGGCGCCGATGGTGATCTGCTGGCCCGTGGCGGCGGCGCGCACCTCGCCCGCGCCCTTGTAGGGCACATGGGTGAGCTGCGTGCCGGTGGCCTTGGCGAACAGCAGCATGGCCAGGTGGTCGTCCGAGCCCGTGCCCGTGGTGCCCACGGTCACGGCGCCGGGGTTGGCCCGGGCGTAGGCGGCCAGGCCGGCCAGCGTGGTGATGGCGTTGCTGTTGTGGATGGCAAAGCCGCCCGGGTCGTCCACCAGGTTGCCCAGCAGGTCGTACTGGCTCCAGTGGAAGCTGCTCTTGCGCTCGATGGGAATGGTCAGCACGTTGGGCGTGTTGATGAAGCCGATGGTGTAGCCATCCGGCTTGGCCCGCGCCAGCTCGCCAAAGCCGATGCCTCCGCCCGCGCCGGGGCGGTTGAGCACGACCACGCTGCCGCCCAGCTTCTTTTCCAGATGGCGGGCCAGCAGCCGCGCCACCAGGTCGGTGCCGCCGCCGGGCCCGTAGGCCACGATCATCTCGATGTTGCGCGAGGGATAGGGGGTCTCGCTCTGAGTCTGGGCCTGGGCCAGGGCCGGCAGCGCCATGCAGGCGGCGGCCAGGCCTGCGCACAATGCGCGCCTTGCTTGCTGTGTCATCTTTGTCTCCTGGGTCGCCTCTTGCAGTGGTCTGAGAGGCTTTTTAGTCATGGTGAAGGAAGCGGCTAACGGGACGGGGAAAAGGACAGGGAACGGGACGGGTGCAAGGCCCTGGCGATGCGCTCGCGCGCACGCGGCCAGACCTCGGGATTGACCAGGCGCGCGGGCCGCTGGCCATTGGCCAGCAGTTGCACGATCTGGGTGGCAGCCAGCTCGGCGTTGTTGCGCCGGGCCTCGTGCGTGACACCGGCGGTGTGGAAGGTGGCCACCACCTGGGGCAGGGCCAGCAGCGGATGGGAGGCGGGCGGCGGCTCCTGGTCCCAGACATCGAGCCCGGCGCCGGCCAGGTGGCCGCTGGCCAGGGCGGCGTGCAGGGCGGCCTCGTCATGGATACCGCCACGCGCCGTGCTCACGAAGATGGCGCCCGGCTTCATGGCCGCAAAGGCAGCGGCGTCCATCAGCCCCAGCGTGGAGGCATCGCGCGGGCAGTGCAGGGAGACGATGTCCGAGCGCTGCAGCAGTTCGTCGAAGCCGACGGCCTCGGCCCCGCGCGCCGCCAGGCCGGCTGCGTCGTAGGCCGGGTCGCAGCCGATCACCTGCATGCCGAAGGCCCGGCCCAGGGCCGCGACGCGGCTGCCGGCCTCGCCCACGCCCACCAGGCCCAGGGTGCGGCCGCGCAGCTCGTGGCCCATGACGTCTTCCCGGCTGAAGCCCCGGCCCGGGGCGCGCAGCAGGCGGTCGGATTCGTTGATGCGGCGCAGCACGGACAGCATCAGGCCGATGGCCATCTCGGCCACCGAATCCGCATTGCCGCCCGACTGGCTCATCACGGCCACGCCGGCGCGCGTGCAGGCCTCGATATCGATGGTGTCGCAGCCCGAGCCGCTGGAAGATACCGCCAGCAGTTCGGGGCAGCGCGCCAGCAGGTCCGCCGTGGCGAACCAGTGGCGCGGCAGCTCGTCCTTGGCGGCCGTGATCTGGTAGACCCAGGCGCCAGCCAGGGCCTGCCAGGCGGCGGCATCATTGCCCTCGCGCCGGCAGGTGACCAGTTGCACGCCAGGCGCGGCCGAGACGATGCGGTCAAAGGCTGCATCCAGCCAGTAGTCGAAGCGGACAACGCGGCGGTCCATCACAGCACCCCCTTGGCGGCCAGGGTGCGCGCCACCCAGGAGCGGTCGGCGCGGCCTGCGGCAATGGCGGCGAGCACGTCGGCCTCGTCCCGCTGTATGGCTTCCACGCGGTCGGCAATGGCGGCGGCCTCGGCGGCGGGCACGGCCAGCAGGCCGTCGCCGTCGCCCAGCACCAGGTCGCCCGGGTGGACGACCATGCCGTCGATGCTCACGGGCACATGCAGCTCGCCGGGGCCGTCCTTGTAGGGACCACGGTGCGAGACGCCGCGCGCATACACGGGCAGGCCGTGCTGGCCGATGGTGTCGCTGTCGCGGATCAGCCCGTCGATGACGATGCCGGCCGCGCCGCGCGCCATCATCAGCGCCAGCATGATCTCGCCAATGATGGCGTTGGGCCCGGCGCCGCCCGCGTCCACCACGATCACGTCGCCGGGGCCGCAGATGTCGATGGCCTGGTGCACCATGAGGTTGTCGCCAGGCCGCGTGCGCACGGTCAGCGCACGACCCACCAGCGGCCCCTGGCGGCGGTGAAAGGGCCGCAGCGCCGAGGTGCCCGTGGTGCGGCTCATGGCGTCGCTGACATTGGCCACCGGAAAGCCGCGGTAGCGCTGCAGCAGCGCATCGCCAAGGGCGGCCTCGGGCCGGGCGTGGATATGGAATCCGGGAATCTTGCTCACTGCTGTGTCTCCGTCTGTGTCTGTTGTCTGTGTCGATACCGTTGTCTTGCCGCTCAGAAAGCATCCCAGGCCTGCGCGTGGCGCACGCAGGCCGGCGTGATCTGGTCCAGGCGCGTGGCGCCCAGCATGGCCATGTCGCGCAGCACCTCCTCGCGCAGCAGGGCCATGGCGTGGGCCACGCCCGCCGGCCCGGCCACCGAGGCCGCGTAGTTGAAGGGCCGGCCCACGAACACGCAGCGCGCGCCCAGGGCCAGGGCCTTGAGCACGTCGGTGCCCCGGCGCACGCCGCTGTCCAGCATCACGGGCAGGCCGGGCACGGCGCGCACGATGCCGGGCAGCACGCGCAGCGGTGCCACGGCGCCGTCGAGCTGGCGCCCGCCGTGGTTGGAGACGATGAGGCCGTCGGCCCCGTGGTCGCGCGCCAGCACGGCGTCTGCGGCCGAAAGAATGCCCTTGACCACGAGCTGCCCCTGCCAGCGCTGGCGGATGGCGGCCAGATGCGGCCAGGCCAGGTGGGAGCGGTCCGAGAAATCGCGCATCACGCTGGCCGACAGGATGGGCGCGCCCCGGTGCGCATAGTTGTTCTCGAAATGCGGCATGCCGTGGCGCCACAGGGTCTTGAGAAAGCTGCCGAACAGCCAGCGCGGGTGGCTGATGCCCTGCCAGGCCAGGCCCGGCCCGGGCCGCAGCGGCGTGGAAAAGCCGGCGCGCACATTGTTCTCGCGGTTGGCCGCCACGGGCGTGTCCACCGTGATCACCAGGGTCTGCACGCCGGCGGCGGCCACGCGGTCCAGCAGCGCATCGATCTGGCCCTGGTCGCCCGGCAGATAGGCCTGGAACCAGGTGTGGGGCGCGGCCGCCATCACCTCCTCCAGCCGGATCAGCGAGGAGCCGCTCATGATGGCCGGCACGCCCGCCTGCTGTGCGGCCTGGGCCAGCACCAGGTCGCCCCGGTAGGCCGACAGCGCGGCAATGCCCATGGGCGCCACGCCGAAGGGCGCGCCGTAGCGGCGCCCGAACAGCTCGAAGGAGGGGTCGCGCTGTGCCACGCCCACCAGCGCGCGCGGCACGAAGGCCAGCTCGGCAAAGGCGCGGCGGTTGTCCGCCAGCGAGGCGTTGTCCTCCACCGCCCCGCTGATGTAGGCATGGATGGGGCGCGGCAGGTGCCGCCGCGCCAGCCGCTCGAAATCATCGAGCGACAGCACCTGGCGCAGGCGGCGCGGCGGCCGGGCAGGGGCTGGTGCAGCGGCTGCGGAAGCGGTGGCGGTGGTGGAGGGGACGGTGTTGGCAGGCATTGCCGGCCAATGTAGAAGGGCCAACCTGCAAAGAAAAGCGAAATAAATAGGAATCGATATTTCGATTTTGGAAGAATGTCGCCATGACCCTCAAACAGCTCGAAGCCTTCTACTGGGCCGCCACCTGCCTGAACTTCAGCGTGGCGGCCGACCGCGTGCACCTGTCGGTCTCATCGCTGTCCAAGCGCATTGCGGAGCTGGAGGCCTCGCTGGGCGTGCAGCTGTTCGACCGCAGCGGCCGCGCCGCCGAACTCACGCCCCAGGGCGAGCAGCTGCTGCCGCGCATCCGCGAGCTGCTGCACGGCGCCGCCCAGCTGCGCGAGGCGGCGGGCCGCAGCGTGGGCCTGCAGGGCCGCTGCCGCATCGGCTTTGGCGAGCTCAGCGGCCTGACCTGGCTGCCCCGGCTGGTGCAGAAGGTGGCCGAGCTGCACCCCGACCTGCAGCTGGAGCCCCACACCGACATCGGCCAGGTGCTGGAGCAGCGCATCGTCGATGGCGAGCTGGACTGCGTGGTCATTGCCGGGCCGTCCTCGCGCAGCAGCCTGGCCTTCGAGCAGGTCGCCCAGGTGCGCTTTGTCTGGGCCGCAAGCGACGACTTCATTGCCCGCGCCGGCACCGGCCTGCCCCGGCGCCTGGTGCGCGAGCAACTGCTGATCGCCCTGCCCACCGGCTCGGGTGCCACGCGCACGCTGGACGACTGGCTGGGCCGCCACGGCCTGGCCGTGGAGCGGCGCCTTTCCTGCAACAGCTGGGGCGCCGTGGTGGGCATGGTGGTGGACGGCCTGGGCTTCACCTACATGCCCGAGCAATGGGCCCTGGCCCTGCAGCAACGCGGCCGCCTGCGCGTGCTGGACGGCAGCGCCGAGGCCGCAAAGCACAGCGCGCTGGCCCCGCTGGCCTACACCGTGCAATGGCGCCGCGACGATGCCCGGCCGCTGATCACGGAAATGCGCGAGATCATCCGCAGCGTGATCGATTTCCCGGCGCCGCGCTGTTTGAGTTGAATATCACTGATTTCAGGGATATTCAAAATAGCAATCCTGTAGTATTTGAATGAACAATCAATATCAACAATAAACAACCATCAATGCATTGATAGGACATTATCAATTTCAAATATCAATCGATTCAGATATTTCCCTATGGGAACACTCATCTTGCGCATGAATTTCTTGGCATACTGAAAATCCTTTCTCAAAGAAATTTGACAATCCTTTGCAAAACCTGCCTATGATTTAACAACTCTTTTCAATTATTCCCGACTGGAACTCCTGCGTCTCCAGTCGATTTCCATTCATGAGCACTGCGCCTGCCCATACCAGTCTCCGCAGCCCTCACGCCGAATCCTGCGGTGCGCTGGCGCTTCAACCCATTGGTTCCGGCGACGAAGCCGCTCTCCTGGCCATCTTCGCCTCCACACGCGAGCAGGAGCGCGAACAATTCGGCTGGCCCGAGGAGCAATGGAATGCCTTCATTCGCCAGCAGTTCATGGCGCAGCACACCCAGTATTCGACGGCCTACGCCAACCCCAGTTTCGATCTGGTGCTGCGCGATGGCGAGATAGCGGGCCGGCTGTATGTGGACCGCAGCCCGCAGGAAATCCGCGTGGTGGATATCGCCCTGCTTCCCAGGCACCGTCGCCAGGGCGTGGGGCGGCAGTTGCTGCAGGCTTTGACGGATGAGTCAGACGCCCTGGGCATTGACCTGGGCCTGCATGTGGAGAAGAACAACCCCATCCTCGGTCACTACCAGCGCCTGGGCTTTGTCACCGAGGCCGATCGCGGCGTGTACTGGTATATGCGCCGCGCGCCGCAGCCTGCGCGCATGCCCGGCCCTGAGGATTTCACCGGCCTGGTCGGCACCGATTTCGCGTTGCAGCTCCCCGGTGCCGCGCCCGTGGCGCTGCGCCTGGAAAAGGCCACGGTCACGCAGGGATTGCTGGCCTCGCGCTGCTCGCTGCGCTTCAAGGGGCCTGACATCGGCCGCCCGACCCACGACACCTACCTGCTTTCCCACGAACGCCTGGGACGCTTTGCTCTGTTCCTGGGGCCCGTCGTGGATGCGGAGCCGGGGCAAACCAGCTACCAGGCACTCATCACACGCATGAACACGTCGATCAAGGAGGAGGAGACGCCATGAGCGAGGCATATATTGGAGAAATCCGTCTTTTTGCGGGCAACTTTGCCCCCCAGAACTGGGCATTGTGCGACGGCAGGCTGATTGCCATCAGCGAGAACGACACACTCTTCATGCTGCTGGGTACCACCTATGGCGGCGATGGCGTCACCAACTTCGCACTGCCCAACCTGCAGGGCCGACTTCCTATTGGCCAAGGCCAGTTGCCGGGCGGGAGCAACCGCGTTCTGGGCCAGCAGATGGGTGCGGAAGACGTAACGCTGAACATCAGCCAGTTGCCCGGGCACACCCACCAGTTCTCGGCGGCAGGCGCCGCCAGCACCAGCAAGCCACAACAGCAGGTACCGGCAGCCGTCACGGGGTTCAACCTCTACGCCCCCTCACCCGCCACGACTGCCGCCACCCTGGGACCCAGCTCGGTGCAGATCGTCGGCGGCGGGCAGCCGCACAACAACGTCATGCCCAGCCTGGTGCTGAACTACATCATCTGCCTCTTCGGCATCTTCCCCAGCTTCACATAGCACGGACAGGAGCACTTCATGGACCCCTTTCTCGGAGAGATCCGCGCATTCGCCTTTGGCCAGGTCCCAAGGGGCTGGCTGCTGTGCAACGGAGCGATTCTGCCGATCAATACGAACCAGGCCTTGTTTGCGCTGCTGGGCACCCAATACGGCGGCAATGGCTCGACGAACTTCGGCCTGCCCGATCTGCGTGGTCGCGCGCCCATTGGATACGGCGGCGGCGTTGTGCTCGGCTTGATCGACGGTACGGAAAACGTCACGCTGACCCCCAGCCAGATGCCCCAGCACACCCACCAGCTGCTGTCCAGCGCCGCGGTGGCCACCACCAATGTCCCCGGCGGCAATGTGATGGCCGAGGCCGCCAATGGCCTGTCTGCCTATGGCGCGCCCACCAATTCCTTCATGGCTGCCGCCGCCGTGAGCACCAGCGGCGGCAGCCAGCCTCACGAGAACATGCAGCCCTCGCTGGCCATCAACTGGTGCATCGCCAGCTCCGGGATCTTCCCGTCCCGCAACTGAACAAGCCTCCCCCAAGGAAACATCCATATGGCAGATCCCTTCTACGGCGAGGTCCGCGCATTCGGCTTCTACTTCGCCCCTGTCAACTGGGCCTTTTGCGCAGGCCAGACCATACAGATACAGCAGAATGCAGCGCTTTTTTCGGTCATCGGAAACCGGTTCGGCGGTAACGGAACCACCAACTTCATGCTGCCCAATCTGCAGGGCAGAGCCGCCATGGGCGCCGGCACGGGACCTGGACTGAGCTCCCGCGACATCGGTGAAACCATGGGCACAGCCACCGAAACGCTGACCCTTGCGCAGATACCGGTGCACAGCCACGGCATCAGCGCCCAGGGCGCCGGCGCCACGGCGGCCATCCCCAGCGGCAACTTGCTGGCGCAGGGCATGCAAGGCGTACCGCCCCGGGGCAGCGCCAGGCCCACCTATGCAGCGGGAGCTGCCACTTCGGCCATGGCGCCGACAGCGCTGCTGCCCGTCGGCGGCAACCAGGCCCACAGCAATATGCAACCCGTTCTGGCGCTGAATTTCTGCATCTGCCTGTACGGCGAATTCCCCGTCAGGCCCTGACGTTCTTCCACCTCCAGCCATTGCCCGCCATGCCCACCAACCACACCCCCAGGCCCAAGTCCGCTTCACGCATGCTGTCCATGTGGTTTGCGTGGTTCATAGGGTTGGTGATGGCACTGGCGGCTCCGGCCCATGCCGCAGTGACTTCGGGGATCATCGGCTTCGGGACCGGCGCCGCGCCTGGCGCCTTCCTGGATGTGGCCTCGGACTACAACGGGCTTCGCTTCACCGGCCAGTGGTCCTATTTCGCTGAAGTGGACCTGCAGACGGGCAGCCCGGGAATCATCACGTCCGGCGACGCCATCACCTCCGCCACCCTTGACGGCAACGCCATCATCAAGGCGGCCAATGGCACGGACCGCTTCAGCCTCGCACGGGTGCGCATCCATGCCTACGGCTCCATGACCCAGTTCACACTCACGGGCTATCGCGGCGGCAGCCCCGTGTCCGGTGCCAGCGTGACCGTCACCAAGACGTCTCCCATGACGCAGCAATTCGTCCCTATCGATCTGAGCGCGCTGGCGGATGTGGACGAAGTACGGGTATCCAACAATGCCACGGTTGGCGAAGGCGGCAACTTCGCCTTCGACGATCTCGCCGTCGATCCCTTCCCCCCTGCCGCACCCACGGCGACGTCACTGTCGCCCGCGAGCGGCCTGGCCGCTGGCGGATATCCGGTCACCATCACCGGTGCCAACTTCACCAACGTGATCGGCAGCTCCATCGTGACCGCCGTGAGCTTCGGCGGCACGCCGGCGACCAGCTTCACGGTCGACAGCGCCACCCAGATCACGGCCACGGCACCGGCAGGATCGGGCACGGTGAACGTGACCGTCACGACGGCAGGCGGCACCAGCGTCACTGCCAATCAGTTCACCTATCTGCCCGCGCCCACGGTGACATCCGTCTCGCCCAACTTTGGCCCGCAGGCAGGCGGCACCAGCGTGGTCATCACCGGCACCGACCTGTCCGGCGCCACCGCCGTGCTATTCGGCGCGACAACCGCCACCAGCTATGTTGTCAACAGCGCCACCCAGATCACCGCCATCTCGCCTGCGGGCACAAGCACGGTCGATGTGCGCGTCACAACGGCGGGCGGCACCAGCGCCATCAGCGGGGCCGATCAATTCAGCTACCTGGCAACGCCCACGATCACCAGCATCTCGCCAACGGCAGGCCCTCAGGCGGGCGGCACGGCGGTCAACATCACAGGCACGAACTTCATCGGCACCACGGGCGTGAACTTCGGCGCCTCGGCAGCGACCGGCTTCACGGTCAACAGCGCCACCAGCATCACGGCCACGGCGCCGCCCGGAACGGGCACCGTGGACATCCGCGTAAGCAACTCCGTCGGCACCAGTCCCGCCGTTGCCGCTGACCAGTTCACTTATGTGGCGGCACCGTCGGTCACCTCCATCTCGCCCACGGCAGGTCCCACCGGCGGCGGCACCACGGTGACCATCACGGGCACCGGCTTCGCCGCAGCACCTGGCACCGGCGCCGTGCGCTTTGGCGCCGCGACCGCCACCTACACCATCAACAGCAACACCCAGATCACAGCCACCGCGCCCGCGGGCAGCGCCGGCACGGTCGATGTGACGGTGACCACGGTGGGCGGCACCAGTGCCACCAGCGCAGCCGACCAGTTCACCTATGTGTCAGCGCCCACGGTGACGTCCATCTCGCCCACGGCAGGGCCAACCGCTGGGGGCACCACGGTGACCCTCACCGGCACCAACCTGTCCGGCGCCACGGCCGTGACCTTCGGCGCCACAGCGGCCACCGGATTCACGGTCAACAGCGCCACGCAGATCACGGCCACCGCGCCTGCCCACGCAGCGGGCACGATCGACGTGCGCATCACCACAGTGGGCGGCACCAGCGCCACCAGTGCGGCCGACCAGTTCACCTACGTGGCCGCACCCACGGTGACTTCCGTCTCGCCCACGGCAGGGCCAGCCGCAGGAGGAACCTCGGTGGTCATCACTGGCACCAACCTCTCTGGCGCCACGGCCGTGACCTTCGGCGCCACGGCCGCCACGGGCTTCACGGTCAACAGCGCCACGCAGATCACGGCCACAGCGCCTGTCGGCACGGGCACGGTAGACGTGCGCATCACCACCGCGGGCGGTACCAGCGCCACCAGCGCGGCAGACCAGTTCACCTATGTGCCTGCGCCCACGGTGACTTCCGTCTCGCCCACTAGCGGCCCACAAGCGGGCGGCACCACGGTGACCCTGACCGGCACCAACCTGTCCGGCGCCACGGCCGTGACCTTCGGCGGCACGGCCGCCCCGAGCTACGCGGTCAACAGTGCCACGCAGATCACGGCCACATCGCCTGCCGGCACGGGCACGGTAGATGTGCGCATCACCACCGTGGGCGGTACCAGCGCCACCAGCGCGGCCGACCAGTTCACCTATGTGCCTGCGCCCACGGTGACCTCCATCTCGCCCACCAGCGGCCCACAAGCGGGCGGCACCACGGTGACCCTGACCGGCACCAACCTGTCCGGCGCCACGGCCGTGACCTTCGGCGCCACGGCCGCCACGGGCTTCACGGTCAACAGCGCCACGCAGATCACGGCCACAGCGCCTGCCGGCACGGGCACGGTAGACGTGCGCATCACTACCGTGGGTGGCACCAGCGCCACCAGCGCGGCCGACCAGTTCACCTATGTGCCTGCGCCCACGGTGACTTCCGTCTCGCCCGCAAGCGGTTCTTCGATTGGTGGCACCACGGTCACCCTGACCGGCACGAACTTCACCGGCGCCACGGCCGTGACCTTCGGCGGCACGGCCGCCACGGGCTTCACGGTCAATAGCGCCACGCAGATCACGGCCACCGCGCCTGCAGGATCGGCGGGCACGGTCGATGTGCGCGTCACAACGACTGGTGGCACCAGCGCCACCGGCGCGGCAGGCCAGTTCACCTATGTGGCCATCACGGTGACGCCCGCGACGCTGGCCGGCACGCCCAAGGTAGGCGTCTCGTTCAGCGAGACCCTGACCGCCAGCGGCGGCGCAACGCCCTACACCTTTGCAATGGCCGGCGGCAGCACGCTGCCCACAGGCCTGTCGCTGTCGCCCGCCGGGGTGATCAGCGGCACGCCCACGGCGGCCGGGGCCTTCAGCTTCACGGTGCAGGCGACCGACAGCAGCAGCATCAGCGGCCAGCGCACCTACAGTGGCAGCGTGACGGCAGCCACGGTGGTGCTGACGCCTGCAGCTTCCACGCTGCCGGCTGCCAGACTGAACACGGCCTATGCAGGGCAGACCTTCACTGCCAGCGGAGGCACGGCGCCCTACACCTACGCCAGCAGCGGCACGCTGCCGACCGGAATGACGTTCAATGCCAGCACCGGTGTTCTGGGCGGCACGCCCACCGCGGCGGGAAGCTTCACCTTCACCATCACGGCCACGGACTCCTCCACGGGCACGGGTGCTCCGTTCACCTCGGGCAGCACCAGCTACACCCTGGTGGTGAACTCCACCAACGCCGACCTCAGCGCCCTGGCACTGAGCAGCGGCACGCTCGCACCGGGCTTTGGTGCAGGCACCCTGGCCTACACGGCCACCGTGCCCAACACCAGCAGCACTGTCACGGTGACGGCCACCGCAGCCGATGCGGGCGCCACGATCCTGTTCAACGGCGCAGCGGCCTCCACCCCGGTGGCGCTGAATGTGGGCAGCAATACCGTGTCCATCGAAGTCACGGCGCAGGACGGCACGACCAAGAAAACCTATGTGGTGACGGTGACGCGCGAGGCCAGGCAAAGCGCCTCGGGCTCGGGTGTGGATCTGGGCATTGCCAACAGCAGCCCCACCTGCACGCTGACTGCGGCCAGCTTCACCTCGCCTTCTGCCGTGGCCGGCTCGCTGGGCCCGCTTCCGGCGGCCTTCACCTACCCGCAGGCCGCCGTGGACTTCACGGCCAAGCAGTGCGCCCCCAGCAGCACGCTGACCGTGACCCTCACCTTCGCGTCCCCCGTGCCCGCCAACGCGCAGCTGATGAAGTACGACGCCACCGCAACGCCCAAGTGGCAGCCCTTCACGCCCACCATCAGTGGCAACCAGGTCAGCTACACCATCGTGGACGGCGGCCTGCGCGATGACGACAAGACGGTCAACGGCGAGTTCGTCGATCCCGTCATCCTGGCCCTGCCTGGAGCCCCCGCAGGAGCGCAGAGCATCCCCACGCTGGACCGCTGGGGCCTGCTGCTGCTGTCGCTGATGGCGGGAGCCGCCGGCTTCATGGGCATGGCGCGCAGGCAGCGGACCGGACGGTAAGACGCGTCAACAAGCAACCCGCGCTGCTGCATGTCGGCAGCGCGGGTTTGCTTTTGGTGCTCTACAGAAAGCCCCGTGGCGCGAGACAATCGCCCCCATGACCACCGCGCCGATTCCCGTTTCCGCAGATTCCGCCGCCTCCGCCGACCCCATGCCCCAGCCGCCCGAGCAGCCCGACCTGGACGCCTGCTGCGGCAATGGCTGCGACCCCTGCATCTTCGACAGCTATGACCTGGCCATGGACGAGTACCGCCAGGCGCTGCGGGCCTGGAAGGCGCGCAACGAAACGCCGGCGGGCCAGGAATAGGAATACGGATAGGGGTAGCGCGATCAGTCCACGCGGGCGATCAGGTCCAGCTCCACGGCCGCGCCCTTGGGCAGCTGCAGCACGCCCACCGAAGTGCGCGTGTGGGCACCCACGGGGCCCAGCACCCGGGCGATGAGGTCGGAGGCGCCATCGGCCACCTCGCTTTGCTGGGTGAAATCGGGCGCCGAGCGCACATAGACGGTGATGCGTGCAACGGCGCGCACGGCATCGAGCGAGCCGGCCGCGCGCTGCACGAAGGCCAGGGCGCGCATGGCGCAGATGGCGGCGGCCGTTCTGGCCGATGCCAGGTCGATCCCGGCGCCGACCGTCCCCACATAGAGCACTTCATCGCCCACGCGGGGAATCTGCCCGCTGACGAACAGCTGCTGGCCGTCGCGCACGACGGGGCTGTAGTTGCCGCCTATCTTGATCTCGCCATCGAAGCGGTGGCCGAGCTCAAGGGCGGCCTGGGCGAAGCGTTCATCTGCTGTCATGGTCTGGTGTCCGGAGTAAGGCAAGCGCGCAGTCTAGAGCGTGTTATGCACTTTTACGTGCCCGCGAAAGCCGGGAAAGGGGCCCGGAACGAGGCGTAGCACGCGCCGCGGTTGCCACACCGCAAGCGGGCTGCAACGAAGGGCCGGGCCCCTTTCCCGGCTTTCCCGAAGGGTTGGCTCTGCGCGCAGGCGCTCGCGGCGTTGCAGCGCTTGCCAAGGCATGAGCCTTGGCGGCGCACTGCGCCTTGCGATCACCAGCGCGCAGAACCAACGCGGGTACTTAAAAGTGCATAACACGCTCTAGAGCCTGTGGTGCACCGGCGCCTGCGGCGGCTTCAACTGCCCGTGGACGCGTAATGCCTCACCCCCATGCGCCAGGCGCCCGAGGCCAGCCAGAGGAAGGCAAAGCCGGCCAGCGGCGAGACCCAGCCCAGCCAGGCTGGTGCGCCCAGCGGGTCGGGCTTGCCCAGCACGGCCAGCGCCGGGTAGTAGGCCACGCAGGCCAGCGGCACGGCGAAGGTCAGCAGGCGGCGGAACCACTGCGCGTACAGGGCCAGCGGGTACTGGGCGGCCTCGACGCTGCCGTAGCTCAGCACATTGGCGGCTTCCAGGCTTTCCACGGTCCAGAACGAGAGCGCACCCTGCAGCACCAGGATGCCCAGGAACAGCGCCACGCCGCCCGCCACGGCGAACAGCGCCACGGCGACGGCCTCGGGCGTCCACGCCACGGCACCCTGGGCCGTGGCAAAGCCCAGCACCAGCAGGCCCTGCAGCAGGCGGCCCAGGCGGCTGATGCGCACGTCATGGCCCATGAGCTGCAGCCACACGGGGCGCGGGCGCAGCAGCAGGCGGTCGAAGGCGCCGGTGCGCAGGAACTGCGTGCCCAGCACGTCGAAGCCCCGGCCCAGCGCATCGGCCAGGGCGAACATGCAGTTCACCAGGCCATAGAACACGGCCACTTCGCCGATGCGCCAGCCCTGCACCTCGCCAAACCGGTGGAACAGCGCCCAGACGGCGATGACCTCGATGCCCGTGACCAGGAACTGGCCCAGGGTCAGCATCAGCGCCGAGGCCGGGTAGCGCGCCTGCCCGCCCAGCGAGGCCAGCGCCAGGCGCAGGAACATGGACAGCGATCCTTTGTGCTTGGCCATGGCGCTCACCCGCCCTGCACTTCGAGGCCGCGCATGGTGCGCGCCATGGCCACGCGGCCCAGGGCCACGATCACGGCAATCCACAGGGCTTGCAGCGCCAGGCAGGCCAGCATCTGCGCACCGGCCATCTGGCCGAAATAGATGCGCGCAGGAATGTCCATCACGCCCGCCAGCGGCTGCAGCAACAGCGCGGTCTGCCAGGCGTCGGGCATCAGCGCCAGCGGCAGCAGGTTGCCCGACAGCACGATGACCACGGGCGCGGCCAGCGTGTTGATGCCTTTTTCATTGAGCGCGGCGGCGGCGGCAACGTTCAGCAGCATGACCAGTGCCGTGGACAGCAGCAGCGCCAGCAGCATGGATGCGGCAAAGCCCAGGCCTGCGGCCCAGCCGGCCGGAGGCTGCCAGCCCCAGGCGCCCAGCCCCATCAGCGGCAGGGCCAGCCCTGCAAACGCCACCATCAGCGCCACGCGCGGCAGCACGCGCGCGGCGATCCAGCCGGCCGAGCGCACGAACCACAGCGCATAGGCATCCACGGGCCGCAGCCTGTCATAGGCAACGGCGCCCGTGCGCACGGCCAGGGCCACGTCGGGGTCGCCGCTCCAGGGCAGCAGCGCGAACAGGCCCTGGGCCAGCCAGGTGTAGGTGATGGCGTGCTCCAGCGAAATCGGCGCGCCGGCCGATGCCGAGGCACTGCCGTAGAACGCCGCCAGCACCATGGTCTTGATGGCGCCCCACCAGCACTGCGTGGCAAAGCCCGCGTAGGCGGCCGTGCGGTACTGCAGCATCAGCAGAAAGCGCGAGGCGAAGGCGGCCTTGTAGGGGCGCAGCAGGTGTCGCAGGCGGTGGTGCGGTCCCATGGCGCTCAGACCTCCGAGGCACCATGCATGGCGTAGAAGCGGGCGATCACGGCCTCGATGGCCATGTCCTGCCCCTCGCCCTCGCCTTCGCCATCGCCCGTGCCATCGCGCTGCGCCGCCGCCACCTGGGCGCGCAGCGCATCGACCGCGCAGTCGGCCAGCACGCGGCCATGGCCGATGACGATGACGCGCCGCGCCAGCGCCTCGATGTCGTGCATGTCATGCGTGGTCAGCAGCACCGTGGTGCCGCGCTCGCGATTGGCGCGCAGCACGAACTCGCGCACGGCCAGCTTGGAGGGTGCGTCCAGGCCGATGGTGGGCTCGTCCAGGAACAGGATCTCGGGCTCGTGCAGCAGGGCCGCGGCGATCTCGGCGCGCATGCGCTGGCCCAGGGACAGCTGGCGCACGGGCTGGTCCAGCAGCCGCTCCAGGCTCAGCATGGCCACCAGCTCGTCGCGGGTGCGCGCAAAGCGCAGCGGATCGACGCGGTACAGGTCGCGCAGCAGGTTGAAGCCGTCGCCCACGGGCAGGTCCCACCACAGCTGCGAGCGCTGCCCGAAGACCACGCCGATCCGGCCCACATGGCGCTGGCGGTCGGCTAACGGGTCGCGCCCGTCCACCTCCACGCGCCCGCCATCGGGCCGCAGGATGCCCGACAGGATCTTGATGGTGGTGGACTTGCCCGCGCCGTTGGGGCCGATGAAGCCCAGCAGCTCGCCACGCTCCAGCGCGAACGACACACCCTGCAGCGCCTGCACCGTGCGGTGGCGCGGGCGCACCAGCGCGCGCAGCGCGCCCATCACGCCGGGGTCACGCTCATGGATGCGGTAGGTCTTGCGAAGGTCGTGGACGAGGATCTGGGGCATGGCGCTGGGCGGTGAGGTAAGCGCAGAGGGGGCACAGAGGGGGCGCGATTCTACACAGGACCGGGCTTTGCTATCCTGCGCGCAAATTCGCGGATGGAAATCCGCCTTGCCGCACGCACGCACGCACGCACGCACGCACAAAGGAAACACAACATGGCAGCTGAAGGCAATGCAAGCCAGCTCGTAGGAATCGTCACGCTGCTGGGGGCCGCCGTGGTGGCCGTGCCGCTGTTCAAGCGGCTGGGCCTGGGCGCCGTGCTCGGCTACCTGGCCGCCGGCCTGGCCATAGGCCCCTACGGGCTGGGCCTGGTGACGGACGCGCAGACCATCCTGCACGTGGCCGAGCTGGGCGTGGTGATGTTCCTCTTCGTCATCGGGCTGGAGATGAAGCCTTCGCACCTGTGGGATTTGCGCGGCCAGATCTTCGGGCTGGGCAGCCTGCAGGTGGTGGTGTGCGCGCTGCTGCTCACGGGCGTGGGCATGGCCTTCGGCTTTCCGTGGCAGGTGGCGTTCGTGAGCGGCGCGGGCTTTGTGCTGACCTCCACGGCCATCGTCATGCAGGTGCTGGCCGAGCGTGGCGACATCCTGGCGCCGCGCGGCCAGCGCATCGTCTCCATCCTGCTGTTCGAGGACCTGCTCATCGTGCCGCTGCTGGCCGTGGTGGCCTTTCTTGCTCCGGCCGATGCGGCGCCCGTGACCACCTCGCCCCTGTGGCAACGCGCGGGCGTGGCCCTGCTGTCACTGGGCGCGCTGGTGGGCGCGGGCCTGTGGCTGCTGAACCCGCTGTTCCGCATCCTGGCCAAGGCCAAGGCGCGCGAGGTGATGACGGCCGCCGCGCTGCTGGTGGTGCTGGGCGCCGCCCTGCTGATGGAGATGGGCGGCCTGTCCATGGCCATGGGCGCCTTCGTGGCGGGCGTGCTGCTGTCCGAATCCTCGTTCCGCCACCAGCTGGAGGCCGATGTGGAGCCCTTCCGCGGCCTGCTGCTGGGCCTGTTCTTCCTGGGCGTGGGCATGGCGCTGAACCTGGAGGTGGTGGCGCTGAACTGGCGCATCGTGGGCATGGGCGTGGTGGCGCTGATGCTGGGCAAGGCGCTGTGCATCTACGCCGTGGCCCGCGTGGCGCGCAGCAGCCATGCCGATGCGCTGGACCGCGCCATCCTCATGGCCCAGGGCGGGGAGTTCGCCTTCGTGCTGTTTGCCGAGGCGCTCAAGCTCGGCGTGCTCGACCCCGAGGTGCATGCCAACATGACGGCCATCGTCGTGCTGTCCATGGCCATCACGCCGCTGGTGGTAGTGCTGCACAAGCGCCTGGCAGGCGCCGAGGCCGTGTCGCTGGACGGCGTGGAGGCGCCGCAGGACCTGCGCGGCAACGTGCTGGTCATCGGCTTCGGCCGCGTGGGCCAGATCGCCAGCCAGGGGCCGCTGGCCCGTGGCGCCAAGCTGTCCATCATCGACAACGACCCCGACGTGATCCGCAACGCCGAGCCCTACGGCTTCAAGGTCTACTTCGGCGACGGCGCGCGCGCCGACATCCTGCATGCGGCCGGCGCCAGCCATGCCAGCGCCATCCTGGTCTGCGTGGACAGCAAGGCCGCCGCCACGCGCATCGTGGAGAACGTGCGCCACGAATGCCCGCACGCCCGCCTCATCGTGCGCGCCTATGACCGCGAGCACGCGCTGGAGCTCATCCAGAAGGACGCCGACCATGTCGTGCGCGAAAGCTTCGAGTCCGCCCTGCTCATGGGCCGCCACGCCGTGCTGGCCCTGGGCGCCACCGAGGACGAGGCCCAGACGCTGGAGGCCGAAGTGCGCGGCCGCGACACCGAGCGCTTTGCGCTGGAGACCGCCGGCGGCAACTTTGCGGGGCGCGCACTGCTGCTGGGCAACATCGAGCGCATCGATCCGCCCCGGCACGACAAGCCCACCGCCAGGGACTGAGCGCGCAAGGGGCCACAGGCCCCGCTCAATGCCGCTGGTTGATCTGTATGAGATTGCCGCAGGTGTCGTCAAACACCGCAATCGTGACCGGCCCCAGATGCGTCGGCGGCCTGGTGAAGCGCACGCCGGCCGCGCTCAGGCGCTCGTACTCGGCCTGCACGTCGTCCACGCCGAAGAAGGTGGCCGGCACGCCGTCGGCATGCAGGGCGGTCTTGAACGGCCTGGCGGCCGGGTGCATGTCGGGCTCGAGCAGCAGCTCCACGCCATCGGCATCACCGGGCGATGTCAGGGTGAGCCAGCGCGCATCGCCGCCCATGGGAATGTCGTGCTTGAGAACGAAGCCGAGCACGTCGCGGTAGAAGGCCGGGGCCTTGTCCTGGTCGTCGACGAGCACGCTGGTGATGACGATCTTCATGGAATGCTCCTTGTGTCGCTGCGCTGGGCACGCACCGGGCCCGCACCAGGCTGCACCGGATACACACCTGCCACCACCGGCAGGCCCGCTATTTCAGCCTGAAGACGACGGGCACGCGCGTCCACATGCTGTCCGGCACGCCGTCGCGCGTGCCGGGGACAAAGCGCCACGTCCGCACGGCGTCCAGCGCCTCCTGGTCGAGCAGAGGATAGCCGCTGCTGTCTGCCACATCCACGGCCAGTGCCTTTCCGCTGGCGCCCACCAGAACCCGCAGCACCACCTTGCCTTCCTGCTCCAGCCGCCTGGCTTCCTTGGGATAGGCCGGCATCTTGTTCTCGCTGGCCTGCCTGTCGGGCACAGGCTGCACCACGCCTGCCGCAGCCGGGCCGCCGGCCAGCAGGCCCAGGGTCAATGCAAGGATGGCGCAGCGCATGCGGGGCATTCGGAAGGCTCCTGGATGGGGGCGGGATGGGGGACTGGATGGGGATGGGATGGCAGTCGTGGACTGGTGCGGCCCCGGATCATCGCATGCCCTCCACCCGCCACCAGCGCGGCAGCAGCGCCTGCACCTCGCCGCGCCGATAGCGGTCGTCGATGAGAAAGACCACGCCGCGGTCGCGCTCGCTGCGGATGACGCGGCCTGCGGCCTGGACCACCTTGCGCAGGCCTGGGTAGAGGTAGCTGTAGTCATAGCCCTTGTCCGCGCCGAACTGGCGGTCCATGGCGCGCTTCATCTCTTCGTTCACGGGATTGACCTGGGGCAGGCCCAGCGTGGCCACGAAGGCGCCGATGAGGCGCTCGCCGGGCAGGTCCACGCCCTCGGAGAACGCCCCGCCCAGCACGGCAAAGCCCACGCCCTGACCGGCTTCGGTGAAGCGGGCCAGGAAGGCCGCGCGACCCTCCTCGTCCATGGACGGGGTCTGCAGCCAGACGGGCAGCCCGGGATGGGCGCGCTGCAGGCATTCGGCCACGCGCTGCAGGTAGTCGAAGCTGCTGAAAAAGCACAGGTAGTTGCCGGGCCGGCGCGCGTACTGCGCGGCCACGAGGTCGGCGATGGGCCGCAGCGAACGGTCGCGGTCGCGGTAGCGCGTGGAGATGTGGCCGGCCACCTGCACATCGAGCTGGTCGGCCTGGAAGGGCGAGTCGGCCTCCAGCCAGTGCGTGCCTTCGGGCAGGCCCAGGATGTCGCGGTAGAAGTGCGGCGGGCTCAGCGTGCCCGAGAACAGCACCGAGGCATGGGCCGCCGCATGGCGTGCCGCCAGGTGGGGCGCGGGCACCACGCAGCGTATGCACAGCGTGGATGCCGGCGTGCGACGGGGGCCTGGGCGCCCGGGCAGCAGGTGGACATCGAACAGCGCATGGCCGCCGAACTGCTCGGCCAGCGCCATGAACTGCAGCGCTTCCCAGTAGAAGTCCAGAACCGGGTCGCCGGGCAGCATGGGGCTGTCGGCATTGGCATCGCCGATGGCCGCCACGGCGCGCTGCACGGCGCCCAGCAGGCCTGCGGGCACTTCCTCATGGGCCTGGTAGCTGGCGGTCTGTTCCCTGTTCAGCGCGCTCCAGCTGCGGCTGAGCCGGTCCAGCGCCTTGCGCACGGCACCGGTGGCCGACTTGCGGGCGGCGGCCAGGGCAAACTGCGACAGCTCGGCCGTGTACATGCGGCGCGCGCGCTCGAGCAGGTTGTGGGCCTCGTCCACCAGCACGCCCACCTTCCATTGCTGGGCCTGGGTGAGCGCGTACAGCATGGCGGCGCTGTCGTAGAAGTAGTGGTAGTCGGCCACGACCACATCGCTCCAGCGCACCAGTTCCTGGGCCAGGTAGTAGGGGCAGATGTCGTGCGCCAGCGCCACGGCACGCACGGCAGGCGGGTCCCAGGGTGCCTGCTGCAGCGCGGCGGCGCGCGCGGCGGGCAGGCGGTCGAAGAAGCCGCGCGCCAGCGGGCAGGAGTCGCCGTGGCAGGCCTTGTCGGGGTGCTCGCAGGCCTTGTCGCGCGCCAGGATGGCGAGCACGCGCAGCCTTGCGGGTGGTGCGAGCGGTGCGGGTGGCGAGGGCAGCGGTTGCGGCGCAGCCGGTTCCTGCGGCGGTGGTTGGTGCTGCTCGGCGATCTGCCGGTTCACACTGGCCAGCGCCTGCAGCGCCAGGCCATGGCCCGTGCCCTTGGCCGTGAGGAAGAACAGCCGGTCCAGGCCCTGGTCGGGCATGGCCTTGAGCATGGGGAAGATGGTGCCCAGCGTCTTGCCGATGCCCGTGGGCGCCTGCGCCATCAGGCACTGGCCGCCCTGCTGCGCGCGCGCCACGCGGTAGACGGCCACGGCCAGCTCGCGCTGGCCCGCGCGAAAGCCCTGCATGGGAAAGCGCAGCGCGGCCAGCGCCGCCTCGCGCGCCGCGCGGTGGGCGGCCTCGCTGCGCGCCCAGTCCAGGAACAGCGCGCATTGCTGCTCGAAGAAGGCGCGCAGCGTGGCCGCGTCTTCCTCCTGCACCAGCACGGTTTCCTCCGAGTTGCCCACGTTGAAATACACCAGCGCCACGCGCAGCCGCTGCAGGCCGCGCGCCTGGCACAGCAGATGGGCGTAGATGCGCGCCTGGGCCCAGTGCAGGGCGCGGTGATGGGCGCGCACGCCCTCGATCTGGCCGCGGTAGGTCTTGATTTCCTCGAGCTGGCCGGCCTGGGCATCGAAGCCGTCGGCGCGGCCGCGCACGCGCAGGTCGCCGTACTCACCGGCCAGGCTGATCTCGGTCTCATAGTCCTTGCCCCTGCGCGACTGCACCAGGCTGTGGCCGGCCATGCCCTCCAGCGCGCTGGGCGCGGGCGTGAAGCGCAGGTCCAGGTCGCCCGCGCGTGCCGTGAACTCGCACAGCGCGCGCACGGCCACGGTGTAGCTCACGCAGCCTCTCCCAGCGGCTGGCCGCGCCACTGCACATGGCACACGCGCACGGGAATGCCGTGCTCGGCACAGTACTGCAGCCAGCGGATCTGGTTGTCCTGCAGCTTGTCGCCGGGGGCCTTGGCCTCGACCAGTTCGTAGCGGCGCTCGGCCGGCCAGAAACGCACCAGATCGGGAAAGCCCGTGCGGTTGGCCTGTACGTCGCGCAGCAGCCGCGCAAAGAACAGCTTGAGGTGGGCGGCCGGAATGCAGTCCAGCGCCAGCGCCAGCAGCGGCGCGCTCAGCGTGCCCCAGAACACGAAGGGCGACTGCAGGCCCTGCTTGTCGGCATGGCGCTGCACGATGACCTCGCGCCAGCTGCCATCGTCCAGATGCGCCAGACATTCCTCGAACAAGGCTGCGCGGCGCTGCACGAAGTCGGGCGCGGACAGGTCGGCCGGGCCGCTCTGGAAGGGGTGGAAGAAGGCGCCCGGCAGCGGCGCGAAGATGGCCGGCCAGCACAGCAGGCCGAACAGCGAGTTGATGAGCGCGTTCTCCACGTAGAACACGGGCGCGGCGTCGCTGTGCCAGTGGTCGCGCAGCACGTATTCGACCGATGCGGGCCGCGCCGGCAGCTCCAGCTCCACGTCCATGCGCATCTGCGCCACCACGGGCGCCAGCGCCGCCGCACGCCCGCGCGCGCCCTGCCCCAGGCTGCGGCGCAGGCGCGGCAGCATGCGCGCCACGCGCTGCAGCTCCTCGTCGCTCTCGGGCTGGGCCTGGGCGGCCTGGGCCAGCGCCATGGCATCGGCAAAGCGCTCCATGCGCTCGTACACACGCATGCGCCGGTGGCGGGCGCCGGGGTAGCGGCTTTGCGCATAGGCCTGCTCGGCACGCTCCCAGTCCTGCATGCGCTCGCAGGCCTGGCCTATGCGCAGCAGCACCTTGGCGCGGCGCTGCTCCAGCCAGGCATTGCCGCTGGCGCAGCCGACCACCTGCTGCAGCAGCGCATCGATCTCCACGCCCTCATCCAGCGCCGCGCGGCAGGCCTGCAGGGCCAGGTAGCCATCGACATCGTCGCGCGACTGGAAGGCCCGCGACGCCGCATCGAAGGCCACGGCCTCGTAGCGGAACACGCCCAGGTCGGCCAGCACGAATTCCGACCAGTCCTGGTAGAGGTTGCCGAAGAACATCAGCCGAAAGCGCTCGCACAGCGCACCCACCATCACGCGCCAGGCGGCTTCGCTGGCTGCGACGCCCTGGGGCTGCCACTGCGCATAGGGCCTTGGCGCCTCATGCAGGGGCTGCAGGGCCTGCAAAAGCTCGGCCTTGCGCAGGCCGGCGTGAACGGGTGCGCCGGCGAACAGCTGCAGCAGCTCGGGCTTGGTGTGCAGCGCAAACAGCTCCTCCAGCGCCATGGGGTGGTCCGCGTCCAGCCAGCCCAGCTCCAGCAGGGGCGCGGCCGCCTCGGCAATGCCGGGAATCTCTTCGTACACCAACTTGCCGGCCCGAAACCACGGCCCGCGCCGCATCAGCAAACGCACCATCAGCGCCTGCGAGGGCTGGGGCAGCTGCGTGAAACGGGTGAGGAATGCCTGCTCGGGCGCGTCCAGCAGATCGCCGTAACGCTGGCCAATCCAGTCCAGCGCGCGCTGGAAGTTGTGCAGGTAGTAGAAGCGGTGGGGAGGGAGCATGGGCCTGGCAGATCGGGCAGCCAGGCCGCTCGAAAACTGTATCTTTATACAGTCATCATATCAAACCCGGTAGTGCTCACTTCGCACAACGGACTTGCCCCGGGACGGCTCATCCGGCCAGGAAACCCCCATCGGTCGCCAGGCAGTGCCCGACCACAAAGGCCGCCTCGTCCGACATCAGCCAGACGACGGCCGTGGCCACCTCCTGCGGATGGCCCATGCGCCGCAGCGGCAGGCCCGCCGCCACGGCATGCATGTCGGCAATGCCCGAGCCCAGCATCATGTCCGTGACCACGCGGCCAGGGGCAACGGCATTGATGCGGATGCCGCGCGGCGCGTACTCCATGGCGGCGGCGCGGGTCAGCGACAGGGCCGCAGCCTTGGAGGCGCCGTACAGCGACAGGCCCGGGTTGGGATTGCGTATGCCGCTGACGCTGGTGTTGTTCACGATGGTGCCGCCGCCCGCCGCCAGCATGGCCGCCAGTTCATGGCGCATGGCGTGGAAGACCGCACGCACATTCGTATCGAAGACCTGGGAGAAGACCGCGTCATCCTGCTCGGCCAGCGCGGCGCGCCGCTCCTGGAAGCCCGCATTGTTGAAGGCCGCGTCCAGCCGCCCGAAGCGCGCCACGGCCTGCTCCACCACCGCTGCCATGTCCTCCTGCCGCGTTGCATCGCAGGCCAGGAAAAGGCCGTCTGCCCCCCGCTGCCGGATTTCCTGCTCGAGCTCCAGGCCCAGCTCACGGCGGCGCCCCGTGACCACCACGGCGGCGGCGCCCTCCTCGGCCATGCGCAGGGCGGTGGCCCGGCCTATGCCGCTGGTGGCGCCCACCACCAGGCAGACACGCCCCCGGAGCCGCCCCGACGGTGCAAGGGCCGGCAGGGGGCCGGCCAGTTCCAACTGACGCTGCTGCATGTCCATGGCGATGTTCCTTAGCAATTTGGTTGCATGGTACAACCAATAGACTAAAAACACCATGCAGGCAAAGCCGGTGCCATCCCGCGCGGCTCACTTGCAGGGATGCTCCATTGGATGCAAACTTGCTTCAACATTGATGCAATGAGGTCCACCATGAGAACCACGGTCACCATCGACGACGCCTTGTACGAGGAAGCGCTGGAGCTGGCGGAGCCAGAAATGGACAAGGCCGACCTGTTTCGCGAAGCCGTCAAGACTTTCGTGAGAGTGCAGGCGGCCAAGCGTCTGGCCGCGCTGGGAGGCAGCGCACCGGACATGCGGGAGATTCCCCGTCGCCCACAGGGCATCGAGCCATGAATCCCGTTCTGGTCGATACCTCGGTCTGGATCGATCACTTCAGGCAGGGCAATCCTCACCTGGTGCAGCTGCTGCAGCAAGACATGGCGCTCATGCACCCCCTGGTGCTGGGCGAACTGGCCTGCGGCACGCCACCGGCACGCGCACGCACGCTCGCAGACCTTCAACGGCTCAAGCCTGCCCGGCAGGCCAGCATGCGCGAAGTGATGGCCTTGATAGAGCGCGAGCAGCTCTTTGGTCTGGGCTGCGGCCTGGTGGACATGACGCTCCTGGCCTCGGCACTCATGTCTTCAGGCGCCAGCCTGTGGTCGCTGGACAAGCGCCTGCACGCGCTGGCCCAGCGGTTTGGCATTGCCTACCGTCCCACAGGCCAGTAGGGCCAGTAGGGCCGATAGCTTCGATAGCGCCGCTAGTGCCTAGTGCCGATCAGACGGCCCTGTCCACCAGCCTTCCCACCACCGGCAACACCACGCGCGACACATGCGCCCCACCCAGATGCAGGCTGTTGACCGCCACCTGCCTGGGCCCCGCACTGCCCTCGGGCGCGCCGGTGTTGGGGTTCACGTCGAAGCGCGGGAAGTTGCTGCTGGAGATGTCCAGGCGGATGCGGTGGCCCTTGCGGAACAGGTTGGAGGTGGGCATGGGCTCGATGGTGATGGCCACCACCTCGCCGGGCGTCATCAGCTCGGGCTGCTCCCATGAGTTGCGGTAGCGGCAGCGCAGGATGCCGTCGGTGATGTTCATCGCATAGCCCTGCGGATGGTCGGCGCTGGGCGGGTACTGGTCGATGAGCTTGGCGGTGAAGTCCGTGTCGGGCGCGGACGAGGACACCTGCAGCTCGATGGTGATGGTGCCCGTGACCTCCAGGTCTTGCTGCAGCGGCTCGGTCTGGAACACCAGCACGTCGCCGCGCTCGGACAGCGGGCCGTAGGGCGGGCGGGCGGCGAAGGTGCTCTCGTGCGTGACCTGGTCGTAGGCGCCTGCGAACATCAGCGGCTCGCCCGAGGTGATGGAGCCGCCCAGGGTGGGCACGGGGCAGGCCGGGTCGAAGCGGTAGCTGCGCACGCCTGGCTGCGGCGCGGGCTCGCGGGCCAGCCTGCCGTCGGCGTGCAGGTGCCAGGCCGTGGGCTGCGTGCCGGGCACGGGCCAGTGGTCGGCGCTGCGCCAGGTCCCGCCGTGGTCCAGCCGGCCCTGGGCCGTGCGCGCGCCCGATCCGCCGCCCATGCGGAAGTAGCGCACGGCGGCTTGCTGGCGCGCGGGCATGGGCCGGCCCTTGAGCCAGTGGTCGAACCAGGCCAGGCGCATGGCCACGTAGTCGTCGGCCAGTGCGCCGTCGAGCACGGCATCGGGCCCAAAATCCACATCGCCCGCATGCGGGACGCTGCGCTCGCCATGGGTCCAGGGGCCCAGCACCATGCGGACCCGGCCATCGCCGCGCGACAGGCCCAGGTAGTTGTCCGTGGTGGTCTGCGCATACGGGTCCCACCAGCCGCACATCAGCATCACGGCCAGGCCGTCGAAGGCGCCGTAGTGGCCGGCGGCATACAGCTCGGGCTGGCGCCAGTAGTCGTCAAAGCTGCCGCGCTCCCACTGGCTGAACAGGTAGTCCTCGTACTCGGGCGCCCACTGCAGCGGCGAGTCGCCGCGCGACCAGGGCAGGCGCAGGCACCACTGGCCGATGTCGGCCTGCTCCAGCGCCTGGCGCGCTGCGGGCTCAAGGTGGTTGCTGCCGCTGCGCGCATTGCGCAGGGCCCAGACGGCCTGCTTCAGCTCGAAGGCACCGCCATGGCGTATGCCGCCCCGGTAGGCATTCGCAAAGCCGCCGCATTCCAGGAACATGGCCTTGAGGCCCGGCGGCCTTTGCGTGGCCAGCGCAGTCTGCGTGTGCGCGGCGTACGACAGGCCGTAGGTGCCCACGTTGCCGTTGCACCAGGGCTGCTCCATGATCCATTGCAAGGTGTCGGCGCCATCGTGGGCCTCGCCCAGGTATTTGGTGAACTGGCCTTCGGAACCGAAGCGGCCCCGGCAGTCCTGCACGACCACGGCATAGCCTTCGCGCGCAAAGCGGGCCGCCACCTCGCCCCGGCGCATGGGAAGGGGGTTGGCCGCACTGCGCTCGCGGCGCGTTTCCTCGTTCTTGCCGTAGGGCGTGCGCTCCAGCAGCACGGGCAGCGGGCCGGGATGGTGGGGGTCGAGGTTCTCGGGCAGATACAGGTCGGTGGCCAGGCGCACGCCGTCGCGCATGGGCACGACGAGGCTATGGCGGACCACGCCGCCCAGGCGGGTGATTGATGTGTTGCTCATGCTGCTGGCGCTCAGTCGAGCTTGAGGTTGCGTTCCTTGACCAGCTTGGCCCAGCGCGCCGTGTCTTCCTGCATGAAGCGCGCCAGCTCCTGGGGCGTGGTGGGCGCGGGCTCAGCGCCCTGTGCCTCCAGAGACTTGGCCACTTCACGGTCCTGCAGCGAGCGCACCAGCGCGGCATTGACCTTGGCCACCACCGCAGGCGGCGTGCCGGTGGGCGCGAACAGCGCATACCAGATGTCGTATTCGAAGTCCTTGACGCCCGCCTCGGCCATGGTGGGCACCTGAGGCAGCGCACGCGAGCGCGTGGCGCTGGCCACGGCCAGCGGCGTGAGCTTGCCGGCCTTGATCTGCAGCACCACGCTGGGCACGGCATTGATGCCCAGCTGCACATGGCCGCCCACCAGTTCGTTGACGGCGGGCGCGCCGCCCTTGTAGGGAATCTGCAGCATGCGCGTGCCCGTGGCGGCCTGGAACATTTCCATGGACAGATGGCCTGGCGTGCCGTTGCCGCTGGAGCTGTAGTTCAGCGCACCGGGGTTCTTGCGCGCCAGCGCCACCAGCTCCTGCACGGTGCTCACATTGAGGCTGGGGTGCGTGGTGAGGATGGGCACGTTGATCAGCACCCGCCCCACGGGCACGAAGTCGCGCGAGGGGTTGTAGGACAGCTTGCTGGACAGCAGCGGCGCCGTCACCATGCCCGAGCCCGCGCCCAGCAGCAGGGTGTAGCCATCGGCCGGCGCGGAAGACACCAGCTGAAAGCCATGCACGCCGGGGCGGTTGTCGATGACCACGGGCTGGCGCCACAGCTCGGACATCTTGCGGGCCACCACGCGCATGGCGGCATCGGCCGCGGCACCGGCGGGGAACGGCACGACGATGCGCACGGGCTTTTCCGGGAATTCGGCCGCATGGCCGGGCAAGGGCGCCAGGCCCAGCGCAAGGCCCAGTGCCAGGAAAGCCATGGACAGGAAGCGTTGGAAGTGGGTCATGGGAATCTCCATTCTTGATGCGGGTGTGCAGGACGGTCAGAAGTCATGGCGCACGCCCGCGCCGATGGCGCGCACGGCCACGTTGGGGCGGCTGGAGTCCACGCCGTCGTGGTCCACAAAGGCCTGCAGTTCGGTGCGCTTGGACAGCGCATAGGTATAGGCCAGCTGCTGGCGCCTGCGCTTGCCGGTCAGCGAGGTCTGCACGTCGCGCTGCATCAGGTTGAGCACCACGGCGTGTGCGCCATGGCGCAGCCGCGTGCCAAGCATCCAGTAGTCCACGTCGGCGCGCGAGACGCCGGGCTTGTGGTTGAAGCGGTCGCGGCCCAGCAGCACATAGGGCTCGATGGCACCAAAGCTGTAGCGCAGGCCCATCTGCCATTTGCTGTCGAACTCGTTGGCCAGCAGGCCCCCGGCGCGCGTGTCCTTGGCGTAGCCCAGGCCGGCCGTCCACGGGCCTGCGGCGTAGCTCAGGCCGAGGTCCAGCGATCTGGCGTCGTCCTCCAGCCCTGGGGCCTTGGCATCGCCGCGCAGGTAGTAGCGCGCACGGAACACCGTGCCGCCCCACGACGGGCTTTGGTAGCCCAGCGAATTGGAGGTGCGGTTGCGCGCATTGAGCATGGAGGTGCCGATGGCCGTGGCCCCGGCGTCATTGGCCGCGAACGAGGTGATGCCCGTGACCTGCGAGTACAGCGGCGAGCCCGTGGGATTGGCCGAGTCCAGCCGGCCCAGGGCCACCGTGCCCAGGCTGCCGCGCAGTGCCACGTAGCTGTTGCGAAAGGCCGGCGTGGTCAGCGAGCCCGTGTCCGCATCCAGCCCCATCTCCATGCCGAACAGCGCCTGCAGGCCGCCGCCCAGCTCCTCCTTGCCGCGAAAGCCCAGGCGCGAGGCGTTGTCGCGCTCCTCCATGGTGGAGCCGGCATTGCCGGTCTTGAGGTGGTTCACGGTCAGCCGGATCTGGCCGTAGACCTGCATGTCCTGCGCATGCGCAATCGGGTGGCCCAGGGCCGCGATGGACAGGCTGCAGACGGCGGCAATGCTTGGCAGGGCCTTCATGGAATCTTGCTCCTTGTGTTGTGCGTGTTCTGACGCCGCCGATTCTCAGGAGCCCCCGCATCCACCACAACGGTATGACGGACGCGTATTACCCTATGCGATTCGTGATGCGCCGTGCGCGCCCCCGGCCGCGCTGCCATCATGCAAGCACCGCCTGTACAACCCATGAATTTCAAGCAACTCGAAGCCTTCCAGGCCATCATGCTCAGCGGCTCCACCACGGGTGCGGCCGAGCGCCTGGGGCTGTCCCAGCCCGGCATCAGCCGCCTGCTGGCCCAGCTGGAGCAGGACCTGGGCCTGCGGCTTTTCATCCGCGAAAAAGGCCGCCTGGTGCCCACGCAGGAGGCCGAGGCCCTGCTGCACGACGCCCAGGTGCTCATGGATTCGGCCCAGTGCTTTCGCCGCCATGCCGAGCAGTTGCGGCTGGGCGGATTCAAGCGCCGGCTGCTCAAGGTGGCCGTGCCCGGCACCCTGGCCACCTCGCTGATGCCGGCCATTGCCCACCAGTTCATGCAGGCGCATCCCGACGTGGTGCTGGAAGTGCTGTCGGGCTCCTATACCGAGACCGAGCGGGCCCTGCTGAGCCGCGACGCCGACATCGGCCTGGTGCGCCTGCCCATGACCATGCCCGGCCTGCGCACGCGGGCCTGCCTGGAGTCCGAGGCCGTCTGCATCATGCCCAAAGGCCATGCGCTGCAGGCGCTGGACGAGGTGACGCCGTCAGATCTGGTGGACGCCCCGCTGATCCTGCTGGGCCGCCAGCGCGAGATCCGCCAGGAGATAGACATGGCCTTTCGCCATGCGCGCGTGCAGCCGCGCGTGGCCGTGGAGGTGCATTCCGTGGGCGAGGCCTGCGCCCATGTGGCGCAGGGCCTGGGCGTGTCCATGGTCAACGGCCTGCTGGCCAGCTACTGCCAGCCCGGCGCCCTGTCCAGCCGCCCGTTCAGGCCGCGCATCCGCTACCAGCTGGCCATTGCCTCGCTGCAGGCGTCGGTGCCGTCGCCCCTGCAGGACACGCTGATCGCCCTGCTGGTCCAGGCCATCGTGGCCACCGGGCATGCCGCCCCGGTGGACGACATGCCGAAGGCCTGATGCCCCGGTGATGCCGGCCGCTCAGTGCATCCAGCGCTGGTGCAGCCACCGCGCCGCATGGTCCAGCGCATAGCCCAGGGCGCCGATCAGCACCACGGCGGCCATCAGCTCCGAATACGCCAGGCGGTCGCGCGTGTCGAGGATGAAGTAGCCCAGGCCGGCCGATACGCCCAGCATTTCTGCGGGCACCAGCACGATCCAGATGATGCCGATGGCCAGGCGCACGCCCGTGAGGATCTGGGCCGTGATGCCGGGCAGCACCACGCGCAGCACGGTCTCGGTGCGCGTGGCCGACAGGCTGCGCGCCAGCAGCAGCCAGTTGCGGTCCAGCTGCGCCACGCCGGCCGCCGTGCTCAGCAAGATGGGCCAGACGGCGGCGAAGGCCAGCAGGAAGTACACGGGCGCGTCGCCCACGCCCAGCACCATCACGGCAATGGGCATCCACGACAGCGGCGAGATCATGCGCAGGAACTGGAACACGGGCGAGAACGCCTGCGAGAACCCGCGCGACAGGCCCACCAGCACGCCCAGCGGCACGCCGACCACGAAGGCCAGCAGCAGGCCCACGGCCACGCGCTGCAGGCTCAGCAGGGTGTGCATCCAGATGTCGGCGCCCGTCAGCAGCTGGCCCAGCGCCTGCAGCGAAGGCCAGGGCGCGAAGGCCGCAGCCACGGGCGTGCTGCGCGCCAGCAGCGCGCCGCCCACCCACCACAGGGCCAGGACCAGGGCCGCGCCCAGCAGCGGCAATCCAATACGTCGCAACACCTGGCTCAGACCACGATGGTTTCACGGCGCGAGAAATCGGCCGGAATGCCGAAGACCTGCGGGCCGCCCACGGCCTGGATGGCCTTGCGCACGAAGCGGTCGTCCACCAGGTCGGTGGCCGCAAACTTGGGCTCCAGCTTGTCGAGGAAGCGCGTGTCGCCCTCGACCTTGGTGGCCTTGATGGCGCGCACCAGCTGCTCGGTGTACGAGGGATAGGGATAGGGCTGGAAGTCGATGCGCCGCTGGTGCCAGCCCTTGTTGACGACCACGCCGCTGGCCTCGTAGCTGGCGTAGTCGGTGGCGGCCAGCACCTTGGACAGCGTCTGCTGCGGATGCGGCGTATAGCGGCGCTCGCCGGTGCTCGACAGCAGGCGCGCGGCGGCCAGGCGGTTGTCGCGCGTCCACAGCTGGGCCTTGACCACGGCATTGGTCACGCGCTGCGCCCATTCGGGCTTGTCGGCGATATCGCGCTCGGCCAGGAAGGTGACGCAGCAGGCGTGGTCCTTCCAGACATCGCCCGAGAAGCGCAGCATCTTGCCCACGCCCGCGATCTCGGCGGCGGCGTTGAAGGGCTCGGCCACGATGAAGCCCGCAATCGACTTGCCGGCCAGGGCCGAGACCATTTCGGCCGGTGCCAGCACGACGAGGTTGACCTCGTTGACCGCAATGGCGCCGCCGCGCGCGCGGGTCACGGCCGTGAGGCCGGCCTTGCGCAGCACGTCCTGCAGCAGGATGTTGTGGATGGAGTACCAGAACGGGATCGCCACGGTCTTGCCGCCCAGGTCCTGCACCTTCTGGATCTCGGGCAGCACGGTCAGGCCCGAGCCGTTGACGTGGTTCCAGGCCACGATCTTGGCGGGGAACTTGGCGCCGTAGCGCACCCACAGCGTGGAGGGCGTGAGCAGGTGGATGACGTTGACCTGGCCCGAGACGAAGGCCTCGACGATCTGGGCCCAGGAGCGGAACAGGCGCGGCGCCTCGGCCTTGAGGCCTTCGGCCTCGAACAGGCCGTTGCCGTGGGCCACCAGCAGCGGCGTGGCGTCGGTGATGGGCAGGTAGCCGATCTTCACGGGCTGGTCATCGCCCTTGAAGGCCTGGGCGCGCGCATCGCCTGCGGCCAGCAGCGGCGCGGCCACCGAGGCCGTGGCCAGCGCGCCCAGGCGCAGCATGTCGCGCCGCGTGAGGCCGCAGCCGCAGTCCGACGAGGCGCAGATGTGGGTGTAGGAAGGGTGGTCCTGGAAGCTCATGCGAAAGACCTTTCAGAAGAGCATGGTTGAAGTCGAAGAAATGGCGGATCTGCAGGCGGATCGGCAGGCAGGCGAGGGAGATCAGGCCTGGGCCGCATGGCGCACGCCGTGCAGGGCCGAGAGGATGTCCAGCCGCAGCGCGGTCACGGCGGCGGCCTGGTCCTCGCGCGGGCGCGCTATGTCCACGCGCCATTCGCGCACGATGTGGCCGGGCCGCCCGCCCATCAGCAGGATGCGGTCGCCCACGAGGATGGCCTCGTCGATGTCATGCGTGACCAGCAGCGCCGCCGTGTGCCAGCGGTGGACCACGTCCACCATCAGCTCCTGCATCTCGGCGCGCGTGATGGCGTCCAGGGCCGAGAACGGCTCGTCGGCCAGCAGCAGCTGCGGCTCGCGCGCCAGGGCGCGCGCCAGGGCCACGCGCTGGGCCATGCCGCCCGACAGCTGCGAGGGGTAGAGCGCGCCGCTGCCGCCCAGGCCCACGGCCTGCAGCGCCTGCTCCACACGCTGGCTGCGGGCCTCGGCCTCCAGCTTCGGCTGGCGCTCGAAGTCCAGGCCGAAGCCCACGTTGCGCCGCGCGTCCAGCCAGGGCAGCAGGCTGGGCTGCTGGAACACGAAGCCCGCGCGCGGGTGCGGCGCGGTCAGCGGCTGGCCGAGGAACTGGAGCTCGCCCCGGCTCCAGGCGCCGCCGTCCGGCGACTCCAGGCCGCCGAGCACGCGCAGCAGCGAGGACTTGCCGCAGCCGCTGCCGCCGAGCAGGCAGACGATTTCGCGCGGGGCAATGCTCAGGGAGATGTCCTCGAACACGGCCTTGCCGGGCGCATAGCCAAAGCCCGCGCCGCGTGCCTGCAGCACGGGCGCGGGAGCGTCAGGGGAGAAAGCTTCCGTCTGGGTCATGAACTGGTGGTTGCCAGGGCCGCGCCAGCCAGCGCACCCTGTAGCTGCGTGACGCTGGGCGTCACGATGGGGATGAAGGCCGCCTCGCGCCAACGGCGCGCAAATCCCAGCGGCTGGTCGCGATGATAAGCGCGCCCGCCGCTGGCGTGCAGCTCCAGCTGCAGGGACTGCTGCACGATGTCGTTCAATTCCAGGCGCAGGCGGAACAGGGCTTGAGGTTGGTCAAGAAATCGCCCGTCGGACAGGCCGGCATGCAGCGTGGCCGTGGCCAGTTCCAGCGCGTGGCGCTGCTGCTGCAGCGGGCCGCCCAGCACATCGCGCCCGGCGCCGGCACGGGCCGAGGCCGCCGCCAGCGAGGCGCGCGCCAGGCCGATGCACAGCCCCAGCTGCAGGCCCATGAAGGCGGGCCGCACGCGCGGCAGGAAATGGTTGGCGTCGGCATGGATCACATCGGCCGGGCCGATCTGCAGCCCCTCGATGGACAGCGCCGCCGTATGGCTGCCGCGCAGCGCGATCAGGTCCAGGTCGGCGCTGCGCTGCAGGCCCGCCGCATCGCCGGGCAGCGCGGCCACGAAGGGCCTTGCACCGTCGCTGCGCGAGACGGCAACGGCCACCACGAAGCGACCCGGTGGCACCAGGTTGGTGGCCCAGGGCACACGCCCGCGCAGTTCAAGGCCGTCCGCGTTGCCGGAGCCGGCGTCCCCTGCAGCACCGACGGGTGCGGCGGGTACGGCCTCGACCTGCAGGGCCTCGATGCCGCCCAGGTACTTCATGGCGTTGGACAGGCCCGTGGCGCCCGCCTGCGTGCCCTGCAGCAGGCCCGGCAGCCAGCGCTGGCGCAGCGCCGCGTTGGGCGACTGCAGCAGGTATTCGACAAAGGCGCGCTGCGCCCAGAACACGAAGCCCGCCGTCAGCGAATGCCCGGCCACGCCGGCAATGGCCTCCAGCGCATCGCCCAGGCTGCCGCCCTGCCCGCCCTCGGCCACGGGCACGCCCAGGCCGAACAGGCCGTGCTGCGCCAGCCGGGGCAGCACTTCGTGCGCATGCGCGGGGCCTTCGTCCAGAGAGTCGGCATGGACGTCCAGCCACTGCCGCAGCGAATCAGCCAGCATGTGTGTTCTCCTGCGGTTGTCGGAACTGTTCGGGCAGATAGGGCTGCAGCTGCGGGTTGACGGGGCTTTGCGCCAGGCTGTTGGCAAAGTTGCACAGCGTGGCCAGGCTCACGCCCAGCACCACCTCCAGCGCCTGCTGCTCGCTCAGGCCGGCTGCATGTAAGGCGGCCAGGGCCTCGTCGGCGACGGCGCCGCGCGTGGCGATCACGGCTTCGGCAAAGCGGCGCACGGCGTCCAGGCGCGGCTGGCCCGTGTCGCGGCCGTCCTGCAGCGCCACCACTTCGGCCTGGGTCAGGCCGGCCTGCTTGAAGGCCAGCTTGGTGTGGCCGGCCACGCAGAAGTCGCAGCCATGGATGCGCGCCGCCGTGATCTGCACCACCTCGCGCTCGGCCAGCGTGAGCTGGGCGCGCGCGTTGATCTGGCCCACGGTCACATAGGTCTCCAGCGCCTGGGGCGAGTTGGCCAGGATGGCGATCAGGTTGGGCAGGAATCCGTTGCCGGCCAGGGCGCGCTCCACGAAGGGGCGGCTGGCTTCAGGGGCGGTTTGCGGGGTGTGCAGGGTCAGGCGTGCCATGGTGCTTTGCAGGAATGAAGGAATGCCTTCATGATCGGCCGCGCCCCCCTTGCCATCAATGCCGCCGCGTCGCGGATTTATGCCCGAACGTGTCAACCCGCAGGCGGATGCGGCGGGCTCGGATGGCGGCTCAGCAGCAGCGTGCCTGCGCGCGCTGCCAGGCGCCGGGCTGCTCGCCCATCACGCGCTTGAAGGCACGCGAGAAAGCCGCATAGGACTCGTAGCCCACGGCCTCGGCCACCTGGCCTATGGCCTCGCCCTGGGCCAGGCGGCGCGCGGCCAGCTGCATGCGCAGCAGCAGCAGGAATTGCTGGGGCGGCTGGCCGCAGGCCTCGGCAAACTGCCGAAAGAACGTGGCGCGCGACAGGCACACGCGCGCGGCCATGTCGGCCACGCTCCAGTTGCGGGCCGGCTCGCGCAGCAGCTCGGCCACCAGCGGCGCAAAGCCTGGCCGGCGCAGCAGGCTCCAGATGCCGCGCGCCCGCGCATCGCCATGCGCGAGCTGGCGCAGACCGTAGAAGAACAGCAGGCCCACCAGCCGGTCCATCACGGCCGAGGGCTCGGTGCCCGTGCGCAGCGCCTCGGCGCGCATCAGGTCGAACAGCATGGAGGCGCCGCTCATCGCATGGTCGTCGCCGCGCAGCACCAGGTGGTCGGGGAAGGCATCGACCAGCAGGCCGCGCATGGGGCCCTCGAAGGTGAAGAAGCCGCAGGCCAGCGCCGTCTCTCCGATGCCGGCATCACCCGTGACGGGGCGCATGGCCTGCGGGGCGCAGGCCATGTCCGGGTCGGCATAGGGCGAGATGAAATGCGGCACATCGCGCGAGAGGAACACGCCGTCGCGCGGCTGCAGCTCCACCGAAGGCTGGCCCGGCAGGTGCAGCCAGCAGCGCCCGTCCAGGATCAGGTGAAAGCTGGCCCGCGCGCGCCCCGCCGTGGAGGCCCGCCAGCGCCCGCAGTACTGCCCCACATGGAACACGCTGGCGCGCCATTGCAGGCCGTTGAGCAGGCCGTCGATGACGCGATCGACCTGCGCTTCGGCCGCGCTGTCGGGGACTGGGTCGGGTAGCACGGTGGTACAGGCCAGGCAGTGAAGGGAATGCGGCCGGCCAGTATCGCCACGATGCAGGCGCGGGGGAACGAATCTTTGGGCATATGCTTGTGCCGCAATCGATATCTGGATCTGCATCCAAGTCCGCCCGGCCCGACCTTGGTCCGGTCGTGCCTCAGCGCTGGAAGCCCGAAGGCGGCACCCCGAAATGCCTTTTGAACATGGCCGTGAACGCGCTCTGGCTGGCGTAGCCGCAATCGAGGGCGATGTCGATGATGCGCTCGCCCGCCGCAATGCGGCCCAGCGCGAACATCAGCCGCGCCTGCTCGCGCCACTGGGCGAAGGGCATGCCGGTTTCCTTCACGAACAGGCGCTGCAGCGTCTTGGCGCTCACGCCCAGGCGCTGCGCCCAGTGTTCGGCGGTGGCGGTGTCGGCAGGCTCGCGCATCAGGGCCTCGCAGACCTGGCACAGCCGCGCATCGGTGGACAGGGGCAGGTGCAGGGGCAGCACCTCGGCGGCGCGCAGTTCATCGACCAGCAGGTGCATCAGGCGCTCGTCGCGGCTGCCTTCGGCATAGTCCAGCGGCACGCCGACGGCGGCCACCACCAGCTCGCGCAGCAGGGGCGACACGTTGACCACGCAGGTGCGCGCGGGCAGGTCCGCAAAGGCCGAGGCGTCGATGTAGGCCGTGCGCATCTTCACGTCGCCCGACATGCGCACATCGTGCTCGGCGTCGGCCTCTATCCACAGCCCCCGGTTGGGCGGCACCAGCCAGGAGCCGGAATGCAGCTGCACGGACATCACGCCTTCGATCGCATACAGCAGCTGGCCGCGCGGGTGGGAGTGCCAGCCCGTGCTGGTGCCATGCGCCCAGTTGGCCTCCATGGCGGCCATGGGGCGCCCGGTCTGGTGGTACTTGAGGTATATGCGCGGCAGTTCTGCGGCCATGGGGCTTCCCGTCCTGTGCGGTTCTATGCGGTTCTCTGTCCCGATCTCGACAATTGAAGTCAGTATAGAGAGAGACAGACGGGCACCAAACGCCTATCTTCGGTCCCACGGCCCATTGACCTTCGTCAACGCCGGACCCTGACCGTGCCGCCCTGCGGGGCCCTTTCCTCCATGACAAGCAACACCACCACTCTTGGCGCCCCGGGCGAGCTGGGCGCGCCTGCAACGCATGCCCATCCGGCGCCCGCCCATCCAGCGCCCAGCCATGCCGCGCAGGGCTTTTTGCTGCGCATCGTCGGCGCCGCCGCCTTTGCCCACCTGCTCAACGACCTGATCCAGGCCGTGCTGCCGGCCGTCTATCCCATGCTCAAGACGGAGTTCTCGCTGAGCTTCGCGCAGATAGGCTGGATCTCCCTGGTCTACCAGGTCACGGCCTCGCTGCTGCAGCCCTGGATCGGCCTGTACACCGACAAGCATCCCAAGCCCTACCTGCTGCCGCTGGGCATGGTGGTGACGCTGGTGGGCGTGGGCCTGCTGGCCCTGTCCACCAGCTACCCCATGCTGCTGGCCGCCGCGTCGCTGATCGGCGTGGGCTCGTCCACCTTCCACCCCGAGGCCTCGCGCGTGGCGCGGCTGGCCTCGGGCGGGCGCTTCGGCACGGCGCAATCGACCTTCCAGGTGGGCGGCAACACGGGCTCGGCCATCGGCCCGCTGATGGTGGCGGCCATCGTCATTCCGTTTGGCCAGCATGCGATCGCCTGGTTCATGCTGGTGGCGCTGCTGGCCATCTGGGTGCTGCTGCGCATCACGCACTGGCGCCTGCACCATGCGCCGGCCAAGGTGGTGGCGGCCGGCCAGCATGCGCTGACGGCGCTGAACCGCTCGCAGGTCATCCGCGCGGTGACCGTGATCTGCGTGCTGATGTTCGCCAAGTTCGTCTACATCGCAGCCTTTGCCAACTACTTCACCTTCTATCTGATCGAGCGCTTTGCCCTGCCCGTGCAGCAGTCGCAGCTGTACCTGTTCGCCTTCCTGGCGGCCGTGGCGGCGGGCACCTTCGCGGGCGGCCCGGTGGGCGACCGCATAGGGCGCAAGGCCGTGATCTGGGTGTCCTTCCTGGGCGTGGCACCGTTTGCGCTGCTGCTGCCGCATGCCGACCTGTTCTGGACGGCCGTGCTGTCCATCGTCATCGGCCTGGTCATGTCCTCGGCCTTTGCGGCGCTGGTGGTCTACGCCCAGGAGGCCGTGCCCGGCCGCGTGGGCCTGGTCTCGGGGCTGATGTTCGGCCTCATGTTCGGCATCGGCGGCCTGGGGGCTGCCGGCATGGGCAACCTGGCCGACACCCACGGCATCGTCTGGGTGTACAGCCTGGTGGCCTACCTGCCGCTGCTGGGGCTGGCAACGGCCTTTCTGCCGGAAACGCGCGCCCGGCGACGCTGAGGCGCAGCCTCAATCCGGCTGTATGCCCGCCTGCCGGATCACGGCGGACCAGCGCGCCACCTCCTCGGCGATCTGGGCTCGCGCCTCGGCAGGCGTGGTGAAGGTGGGCATGGCACCCTGGGCGACCAGGGCGTCCTTCACTTCCTGCTGCCCCATCACCTCCTTGAGCGCACCGCTGAGCCGGGCGACGATGGGCGCGGGCGTGCCCGCAGGCGCCAGCAGGCCGAACATCGACGTCACCTCGAAGCCCGACAGCCCGGCCTCGGCCGTGGTGGGAATGTCGGCAATGGAGGGCACGCGCTGCGCCGTGGTCACGGCCAGGGCGCGCAGGCGGCCACCCTTGATGAAGCCCTGCGTGGCGGGCAGGGTGTCGAACACCACATCCACCTGGCTACCCATCAAATCGTTGAGCGCCGGCGTGCTGCCCTTGTAGGGCACGTGGGTCAGCGGCACGCCCGCCTGCCGCTTGAACAGCTCGGCCGCCAGATGCTGGGGCGAGCCATTGCCCGAGGAGCCGTAGTTCAGCCCGCCCGGCCGGCTTTTGGCCAGGGCGATGAACTCGCCCAGGCTGGCCGCCTTCACCGACGGGCCCACGGTCACCACCAGCGGCACACGGCCCACCACGCCAATGGGCGCAAAGCTCTTGTCCATGGTGAAGCCCGCCGTGGACGCCATGAGCACGCTGTTGATGGAATGGCTGGTCAGCGCGCCCAGCAGCAGGGTGTAGCCATCGGGCTTTTCCTTGGCCACGGCGGCGGCGCCCAGGTTGCCGGCCGCGCCCGCCCGGTTCTCCACCACCACGGGCTGGCCCAGCGACAGCGAGAGTCTTTGCCCCACCACGCGCCCGATCACGTCGGTGGCGCCGCCGGGCGTGTAGGGAACGACCAGCTTGATGGGCCGGGCCGGATACCCGGCGTTGGAAGCGGCGTCGGCTGCGGCGCTGGCTGCGGTCGGCAACGCCAGGCCTGCGCCCAGAGTCAGCAGTGCGGCGCCCAGCAGGGCGCGCCGGTTGGGCGGATGAGAGCGGTGTGCGGCGGTCATGGATGTCTCCTTGTCTTGTGTCGGAAAAACATGTCCGGCACGCAGACCGGACACGGCCGCATGGTTGGTCAATTAGATTATTAATAATATAGGTGATAACGCCGATGATAATTTAAGGGCAGCGCCGCTATCCTGCCGTCAACGCAAGGCAGCGCCTGCCTTCGCTCCCCACTCCAGACCCACGGACCGCCGCCATGACCGACCCCAAGACGCCCTCCCCGGCCCACGACATCACCCCCGCCGACGCCGAAAGCGGCATATCGAAGGGCCTGACCAACTACGGCGACCGCGGCTTTTCGCTATTCCTGCGCAAGGCCTTCATCAAGGGCGCGGGCTATACGGACTCGGCGCTGCAGCGCCCCGTCATCGGCATTGCCAACACGGGCAGCAGCTACAACCCCTGCCACGGCAACGCGCCCCAGCTGATCGAGGCCGTCAAGCGCGGCGTCATGCTGGCGGGCGGCCTGCCCATGGACTTCCCCACCATCTCGGTGCACGAAAGCTTCTCGGCGCCGACCAGCATGTACCTGCGCAACCTCATGTCCATGGACACCGAGGAGATGATCCGCGCGCAGCCCATGGATGCCGTCGTGCTCATCGGCGGCTGCGACAAGACGGTGCCGGCCCAGTTGATGGGCGCGGCCTCGGCGGGCATCCCGGCCATCCAGCTGATCACCGGATCGATGCTCACCGGCTCGCACCGCAGCGAGCGCGTGGGCGCCTGCACGGACTGCCGCCGCTACTGGGGCAAGTTCCGCGCCGAGGAGATCGACGCCGAAGAGATCGCCGACGTGAACAACCAGCTGGTGGCCAGCGTGGGCACCTGCTCGGTCATGGGCACGGCCAGCACCATGGCCTGCATTGCCGAGGCGCTGGGCATGACCGTGCCCGGCGGCGCCTCGCCCCCCGCCGTCACGGCCGACCGCATCCGCATCGCCGAGCAGACCGGCACCGAAGCCGTGCGCATGGCGCGCGAGCGCCTGACCATCGACAAAATCCTCACGCCCGCCGCCTTCGAAAACGCCATGCGCGTGCTGCTGGCCATCGGCGGCTCCACCAACGGCATCGTGCACCTGGCCGCCATTGCGGGGCGCATGGGCTATGACATCGACCTCAAGGCCCTGGACCGCATGGGACGCGACACGCCCGTGCTGCTGGACCTCAAGCCCTCGGGCGACCACTACATGGAGGACTTCCACCACGCGGGCGGCATGGCCACGCTGCTGCGCGAGCTCAAGCCCCTGCTGAACCTGGACGCCCTCACCGTCACCGGCCGCACGCTGGGCGAAGAGATCGATCGCGCCGGCCCCGGCTTTGCGCAGGACGTGGTGCGCCCGCGCTCCAACCCCATCTACCCGCAGGGCGGCATCGCCGTGCTGCAGGGCAACCTGGCGCCGGGCGGCGCCATCATCAAGCAGTCGGCCGCCCATCCCAGGCTCATGGAGCACGAAGGCCGCGCCGTGGTCTTCGAAAATGCGGCCGACCTGGCCCACCGCATCGACAGCGACGATCTGGACGTGACCGCCGACGACATCCTCGTGCTCAAGAACATCGGCCCCAAGGGCGCGCCCGGCATGCCCGAGGCGGGCTACATCCCCATCCCGCGCAAGCTGGCCCGCGCGGGCGTCAAGGACATCGTGCGCATCTCCGACGGGCGCATGAGCGGCACGGCCTTCGGCACCATCGTGCTGCATGTCACGCCGGAGTCGGCCGTGGGCGGCCCGCTCGCCCATGTGCACAACGGCGACCGCATCACGCTGTCGGTGGCGCGGCGCGAGCTGACGCTGCAGGTCAGCGACGAGGAACTGGCCCGCCGCGCCCGGCTCCACCCCGTGACCGAGCCTACGGCCGAACGCGGCTACCGCAAGCTCTTTCTCACCACCGTGAACCAGGCCGACCGGGGCGTGGACTTCGACTTCCTGCGCTGCGCCACCGAACGCGGCACCATTCCCGGCCCGCGCGAATAGTCCATGCCAGGCAGCGCGGCACGCCCGCCATGCCCAGTGAAGGCCATCAGTTCGGACAAAATGGCGTTTTTGTCCCAACCGCCTGTCTTGATGGTCGCTGCCGCCTCACTGCCGATTTCCCTGGATGCCGAACCCGCCCCCGCAGCCGACGCCCTGGGCGCCATGGTGGCCGCGCTGGAAGAGGACGTGGTCTTCGGCCGGCTGCACCCGCGCGAGCGCCTGGTCGAAGACGACCTCATGGCCCGCTTCGACGTCAAGCGCCACATCGCCCGCGAGGCCCTGGCCGCGCTGGACCGCATGGGCCTCATTGAGCGCCGCAAGAACGTGGGCGCCCTGGTGCGCTCGTTCTCCACCCAGGAGGTGCAGGAGCTGTACGAGCTGCGCGGCATGCTCGAAGTGGAGGCTGCCCGCAAGATCCCCCTGCCCGTGCCGGCCGAGAGGCTCGAACGCCTGACCTCCATCCAGCAGCAGCACGACGCCGCCGTGGCCGAAGGCAACGCGCGCCTGGTGTTCCGCATCAACCTGGCCTTTCACCAGGAACTGTTTGCGCTGGCGGGCAACGACACGCTGCACAAGGCCATCACCGAATACGCGCGCCAGACGCACCCCATCCGCTTCGCCTCCCTGGTCTCGGCCGACTACCGCGAGCGCGCACGCCAGGAACACTGGCAAATGATCGAAGCCCTGCGCGCCCAGGACCGCGACGCCCTGGTCCGCCTGTGCGCCGAGCACCTGCTGCCCTCGCGCGATGCCTATCTGAATGCGCAGTTGCAGCGGTTGTAGGCGAAGTCCGTAGCTGGGCGGGCAGTGCAGCCCCTCAGTCCCGAGCCGCCCCCAACCTTCCCCGGTACGCCGCAGGCGTCTCCCCGAACGTGCGCCGGAACAGCCCGATGAAGGCGCTGGCCGTGGCGTAGCCCAGGTCCAGCGCGATGTTCGTTACCGGCGCGCCGGCGGCCAGCATCTCCAGCGAGCGCATCAGCCGCGCGCGCTGGCGCCAGGCGGTAAAGCTGAAGCCGGTTTCCGAGACAAAGCGCCGGCTCAGCGTGCGCGAGCTGACCGCGGCCCAGCGTGCCCAGGCCTCCAGGTCGCGGGCATCGGCCGGGTCGGCGATCAGCGCGCGGGCGATGCGCTGCAGGCGCGGGTCTGCGGGCAGGGGCAGGCCCAGGGGCTCCACGGGCAGGGTGCGGATCTCGTCCAGGATCACCGCCATCACATGGGCGCGGGCCTGGTCCGCCGAAGGGACTGGTTGCACGGGCTGCGTTGTGGGCACGCCTTGCTGCCATCCCCAGCCGGCGGCGCGCAGCACGGCCTCGCGCAGCAGGCCCGAGGTGCGGATGGCGCAGGGCCGCTGCGGCAGGTCGGCGCAGGCCGGCTCCGCCACATAGACGCTCCAGCCGTGGAAGGGACCATGGGAGCGGCCCGAATGCAGCTGGTGCGGCGGCAGCCACACGGCATGGATGGCGGGCACCACCCAGACTGCGTCTTCCACGCCCACCGACAGCAGCCCGCGCAGCGAGCCGAACAGCTGGCCGCGCGCGTGGCGGTGCGGCTCGGAGGCCAGCTCCTCGTCCTGGCTGCCAACGGCCGCGATCAGCACGGGGCCATCGGCACGATTCACATGGCTGACGAGTTCAAGAATGGCATCGGGCATGGCGTCTTTGAGCTATTTGTTGGCTGATCCAGTCTACAGCCGCCAATGCCTTTGTTCTTACGCTTGTGCCATGCACACAGACAACACCGCCCTTGCAGAGTCGCCAGGCCCGGCCATCGACCTGGATTCGCTCTACGCCGCCCCGGCAGAAAGAATCCAGAAGGCCGTGCGCGACCGCCTGTCCGACTTCCACGAGGCCTATCTGCGCCAGGCCAGCTTCTTTTGCCTGGCCACGGCCGGCGAACGCGGCCTGGACGCCTCGCCGCGCGGCGGGCCGCCCGGCTTTGTGCAGGTGCTGGACGAGCGCACCGTGGCCTTTGCCGACTGGCCCGGCAACAACCGCATCGAATCCCTGCGCAACCTGCAGGCCGATGACCGCCTGGCCATGCTCTTCCTGTTCCCGGGGCTGGACATCTTCCTGCGCATCAACGGGCGCGGCCGCATCTCCACCGACCCCCATCTACTGCAGGAGCTGAGCGAAGGCCGGGGCACGCCCAAGACCGCCACCGTGGTGCTGGTCGACGAGGTGCTGCTGCACTGCGGCAAGGCCATCCACCGCTCCGGCCTCTGGAACCCGTCAAGCCAGCTGGACCGCACCGCCCTGCCCTCCGTGGGCCAGATGATGGCCGCCCTCACGCAGCTGGCCGACGCCACGGCGCCCGCCATGGATGCCGCCCAACAGGAGCAGGCCAACGCCCACTACGCCCATGCGGTCAGGCACGACCTGTACTGATGCCCTGCTTTTTCCCAGGAACCATGACATGCTGATCGATACCTCCCGCTTTCCCCTGGTCTACCTGCGCGAGCCCGAAGCGCAGGCACCTGCAGACGCAGGCAACGGCAATGACGCATCGGCCGAAGCCCGGATCGAATCCCTGCTCGACCAGGGCCGGCACTTCGTGCTGCTCACCGACCACCTGCCCGGCGACCACCCCGAGGAAAGCCACGAAGAACGCAAGCAGCGCGCCCTGTTCTTCAAGCGCAACCGCGAACGCATGCGCCAGCTGTGCCGGGGCATGGTCATCATCGCGGGCGACCGCGCCGTGCCCGCCGCCCTGCGCCTGGCCGTGCAGGGCATGGGCAAGGCGCTGGGCATGCGGGTTGCGTTCGTGCAGGGGGAGGATGAGGCGCAGGCGTGTTCGCGGGAGCTGCTGGCCAGCGCCTGAGCAGGCGCCAGCACCCTCAGCGCGCACCTGGCCCGATGCACGCTGAGGCGCTATGCCGCTGACTCCCGCAGGGCCTGCGCCACGCGCGCCTCATCGGCTACCTTCTCGGCCTCGCGCAGCCGCCGTTGGGCCAGATTGCGGTACGTGCTGCCAGCCGTGATCGCCTTGCTTCTGGAGCAGTCGCCCGTGAACAGGGCGTTGTGGCGAATCATCTTCAAGGCCTCGGCCACCACGTCCAGCCGCTGGCAGCCCTCCGGCGTCTCCAGCCACTTCAAGGCCATCTGCGCCGTGGCCGAGATCTCGGCGCAGCCCTCATCCACCAGCTTGTGGATCTCGGAGATATCGCGCGTCAGCCGCTCGATCCTGGCGGCCGAGGTCTTGGCCTGTTCCTTGGTCTGCTTCATGGCTGCGCCCTCCGTGCGAGGGTGTTTGAGAGCCGCGCCAGACCGCAAGACAGAGACGACTGAAGTGAAGAGATTACCGAGGCCGTGCAGGCCATCGGGCGAGAGACATTCGCCATGGTTTCGTACTCCTGTGTGAGACGGAAACCACCAGCCCGCGTTCTTACGCGCAGACAGGTGGACGGGATGTTAAGAACACATACACAGACGTGCGGACGCCCTTACGGGTAGCCCCATCCCGCCCAAAACCGCATGGACGAACGGGCGCGATGCCCACTCGTCGAGTGTTCAGACGTGACAAGGCCTCGCTATCGGGGAGGCTCTCCCGCTGTGTATGTGAGGTGTTCTTACGCACCAGCCCCTGGACGGGGGGCCGACGCAGATGATAGAGGCTTCCGAGGCCAAACTACGCGATCACACCACTCAACCACCTGGGCAACGACCTGTCCAACCCCGCCTGCAACCGGGGAACGCGCCTGAACAGCTTTGCGCTGGGCGACACGCTGTCGCTGATGGGTAGCCGCACGCTGGTGGTGGCCGGCGTACGCCGCCAGAGTGGATTTCCAAAGGCATGCGTGCATGGCCAGGCAAAGCCATGCTCGAACGCGACTGCCCATCGGGAATTGGCCAACGCTTCGCAAGCTTCACTGGCTGGGTTCGTATGTTTGCCATGTTCACGTGGCACGAACATCAGGAAAAAGCGAACAAAGCCGGAATACCAGGCTTCAGGCCGCAGCCCGCCCTCAAGTCTCCTGCGGCTTGGTATCCGACTCCGCGTCAGACTGCGGGGGCGGCGCACTGACCACGTGCGGCAGCATCACGAGGATGACGATGGCCAGCAGCGTGGCCAGCAGCGCGATGGCCTCGCGCCCCAGGCCGCAGGCCACGCCGATGGCGGCCGTCATCCAGATGCCGGCGGCCGTGGTCAGGCCCTGCACCTGTTCCTCGGAGTGGCGCTTGATGATGGCGCCCGCGCCCAGGAAGCCCACGCCGGCCACCACGCCCTGGATCACGCGGCTCATGTCGGCAATGCCCATACCGCCGCGCTCGGGCACCAGCACAAACAGCGCCGCGCCCATGGCCACCAGCATGTGGGTGCGCAGGCCGGCGGCCTTGCCCTTGTGTTCTCGCTCGTAGCCGACGATGCCGCCCAGCAGGGCCGCCAGCAGCAGGCGCACCATGACGCGCGTGACCTCGGCCGCATCGGGCAGGCTGGAGAATTCCTCGGCCAGGGTACTGGTCACTTCCTCCCACATGGCGCGTTCCTTTCCTCGGGTTGTGCGTCAGGACTCAGGAAGCGAGCATGGCGTGGCGTGCAGCGCGCCCAGGCCATCGCCCTTCGCCATTGGCTGTCAGCCAAGCGCGCCCGGCTCAGGCGCCTGCGGGCTTGTCCTGGTCCTTGGGCGTTGCGGGCGGTGCAGGCGGTGCAGCCGGCTCTGCGGTGCTGGCGGGTGCGCTGGCGGGCTCCGGTTCCGGCGCGGCGGCCGGTGCTGGTACGGGCTCAGGTGCTGGCTCAGTTGCAGGTGCAGGCTCGGGAGCAGGTGCAGGCACCAGACTCAGCATGTGCTGGGCCAGCGTCTCGTACAGCGGCCGGGCCAGCATGCGTGAGACCAGGCTGGCCAGCATGGCAGCGGCCATGAGGCTGAGCACCATGGAGTGGCCGTCCACCATCTCCATCACGATGATGAAGGCCGTCAGCGGCGCCTGCGTCACGGCGGCCAGGAAGGCGGCCATGCCCATGGCGATGAGGGCGGGCGCGATGTCTGCGCCCATCAGGCCGGCCACGTTGTGGCCCACGCCCGCGCCAATCGACAGCGAGGGCGCGAAGATGCCGCCCGGCACGCCCACCCAGGCCGACAGCCAGGTGGCGATGAACTTCAGGGTGACGTAGAACGAGGGCACGTCGGCCTGGCCCGCCAGCATGTGCTTGACGGCCTCCGAGCCTGCGCCGAAGGTGGCGCCGCCCGTGACCATGCCGATGACGGCGATCACCAGCGCGATCGCCGCCGCGAAGCGGATGGGAAAGCGCGCACGCAGCTGGTTGAGCCGCTCGGGCGTGCGGGTCAGCGAAGCGGCCAGCAGCTTGGCGAAGAGGCCTCCCAGCACGCCGCAGGCCAGGGTCACGCACAGGCCAGGCAGCAGCGCGTCCCAGGTCAGGTGGGGCACCTGGATGCGCCCGAAATAGCTGAGGTTGCCGAAGGCCGACACGCCCATCAGGCCGGCCAGCACGATGGCCGCGATGATCAGGCCGCTGGAGCGCGACTCCAGCTTGCGCGACAGCTCCTCGATGGCGAAGACCACGCCCGCCAGCGGCGCGTTGAAGGCCGCCGCAATGCCGGCCGCGCCGCCGGCCACCAGCAGCGCATGGTGGCTGATGCCCGAATGCGGCCCGAACCAGCGCCGCGCATGGTGCATGACACCGGCGGCCACCTGCACCGAAGGCCCCTCGCGCCCGATCGACAGCCCCGCCGCAAAGCCCGCGCTGGCCAGGACCATCTTGGCGAAGGACAGCCACAGCGACACGAAGCGCCCGCGCTGCGCAGGGTCCAGCGCCGGGTCCAGCGTGGCGATCACCTGCGGAATGCCCGACCCCGCCGCGCCCGGCGCCCAGCGCCGCGTGAGCCACACGGCGCCCGCCGTGACGGCAGGCATCCACAGCAGAACGGCCCAGCCGCCCTGCCAGTGGTAGATGCTCTCGAAGAGTTCAAAGCCCGCGTCGGCCATCAGCGTGAAGGCCACCACGCACAGCCCGGCGGCGGCCGCATAGGCCAGCACGATGGTGCGGTCCAGCCAGCGCCTGCCGTCCCGGAATTCCTGGTTCAGGTTGTGGAGGAAGTCGGGTTCTTGCTGCATCGCGTGAAGGGATCGCGTGAAGGAGTCGCGTCAAAGGACCGCGAAAGAGGCTTGGCGAAAGCCGTTCATTGTGCCCAAGCTGACCGGCCGCGTATGTCACGGGCGGCAATGCCTACTTCGCCGCTGCGTTGATGGCCAGGCGCCTCAGCCGCGCCAGCGCAGCGCATCGACCACCAGCGAGAACGCGGGCGAGGGCTGCCTGCGGCTGGGGTAGTACAGGTGGTGGCCGTCGAATCTTGGGCACCAGTCCTCCAACACGCGCTGCAGCTGGCCGCTCTGGATCCAGGGCATGACCTCGTCCTCGGGCAGCAGCGTGATGCCCAGCCCGGCCAGGGACGCATCGATCTGGGGCTGGGTGGTGTTGAAGATCAGCGGCCCGTCCACGCGCACATTCATCTTGCGGCCCCGGCGCTCGAACTCCCACACATACAGGCCGCCCGAGGTCACCATGCGCTGGTTGATGCAGCGGTGCGCCATCAGGTCCTGCGGATTCTTCGGAATGCCGTGCTCCGCGAAATACCCGGGCGAGGACACCACGGCCATGCGCAGCGGCGGGCCGATGGGCACGGCGATCATGTCCTTGTCGATGGTGCTGCCCAGGCGCACGCCGGCGTCGAAGCGCTCGGCCACGATGTCGCGGAATCCGTAGTACACGTCGAATTCCATGCAGATGTCCGGATAGGCGAGCAGCAGCGGCGCCAGCCGGGGCAGCAGGGTGCTTTGCAGCATGTAGTCGCCGCAGGTGATGCGCACCGTGCCGCCGGGCTTGTCGCGCAGCGCGGTCAGAGCGTCGAGTTCGGCCTCGATCTCGTCGAAGCGGTGGCCTATGGCCTGCATCAGCCGCTCGCCCGCCGCCGTGGGCGAGACGCTGCGCGTGGTGCGCGTGAGCAGGCGGATCTGCAGCCGCTCCTCCAGCGCGCGCACGGTCTGGCTCAGCGCCGACTGGGTGACGCCCAGCGCAGCCGCCGCGCGCGTGAAGCTGCCCTCGCGCGCCACGGTGACGAAGGCCAGCAGGTCATTGAGGTTGCGTCTTGCCATGGCCGCAAGCCTAGCGCCATCCATTGATTAGCTCTGCTGATAAGCCCATTAAGCATTGATTAGCTAGTCAGCAGGGCAGGCGGCGGCAAGAATGCCCGCATCCCTTTCCACACCCACCAGGCCTCCCACGAGGAACATCCCATGACCGTCAAAGCCTATGGAGCCCATGCGGGCGACCTGCCCCTGCAATCCCTGGACATCACGCGCCGCGCACCGGGCGCCCACGATGTGCAGATCGAGATCGCCTTCTGCGGCGTCTGCCACTCCGACATCCACCAGGTGCGCTCGGAATGGGCGGGCACGCTCTACCCCTGCGTGCCGGGCCACGAGATCGTGGGCCGCGTCTCGGCCGTGGGCGCCCATGTGTCGGGCGTGAAGGCCGGCGATCTGGTCGGCGTGGGCTGCATCGTGGACAGCTGCCGCCATTGCGCGGACTGCGACGAGGGCCTGGAGAACTATTGCGACCACATGGTCGGCACCTACAACGGCCCCACGCCCGATGCGCCCGGCCACACGCTGGGCGGCTACGCGCAGAGCATCGTCGTGCATGAGCGCTATGTGCTGCACATCCGCCACCCCGAGGAACAGCTGGCCGCCGTGGCGCCGCTGCTGTGCGCGGGCATCACCACCTGGTCGCCGCTGCGCCACTGGGGCGTGGGGCCGGGCCACAAGGTGGGCGTGGTGGGCATTGGCGGCCTGGGCCACATGGGCATCAAGCTGGCCCACGCCATGGGCGCGCATGTGGTGGCCTTCACCACCTCCGAGTCCAAGCGCGAGGCGGCGCGCGCCCTGGGTGCCGACGAAGTGGTGGTCTCGCGCAACGCGGCCGAGATGGCGGCGCACGCCAAGAGCCTGGACTTCATCCTCAACACCGTGGCCGCGCCGCACGATCTGGACGCCTTCTTCACCCTGCTCAAGCGCGACGGCACCATGGCCCTGGTGGGCGCGCCGGCCACGCCCCATCCCTCGCCCCAGGTATTCAACCTGATCATGAAGCGCCGCAGCCTGGCCGGTTCCATGATCGGCGGCATTCCCGAAACGCAGGAGATGCTGGATTTCTGCGCCGAGCACGGCATCGTCGCCGATATCGAGATGATCCGCGCCGACGAGATCAACGCCGCCTACGAGCGCATGCTGCAGGGCGATGTGAAGTACCGCTTCGTGATCGACAACGCCACGCTGGCAATGACGCCGTGACGGGTCTCAGGCGGCGGCCGGGTGGATGCCCATGGCGGCGATATCGGCCGCCGCCGTGTCCAGCAGCCAGCGGCGGAACTCGGCAAATCCGGGCCGGGGCCGCCGGTCGCCGGGCACGCACAGGAAATAGCCGCGCTGCAGCGTGACCGGCAGGTCAAAAGGCACCACGACGGTGCCGGCCCGCAGTTCCTCGCGCACCAGGCAGCGCTGCACCAGGGCCAGGCCCATGTCCGCAATCACGGCCTGGATCAGAATGGACACCTGATCGAACGCCGTGGCGAGGTTGGGCGCCTTGCGGCCGGCGCCGGCCGCGCGCAGCCACTGCGTCCAGTTGCCCGGGGCGGTGGTGTGATAGAGCAGCGGCTCGGTGGCCAGATCGCCGGGCTTGCGCCAGGCGCCCTGGGCCAGCCGCTGGGCCATGCGCGCCGGGTGGCAGATAGGCACCATCTCGCGGCCGATGACGTAGTCGCAGCTGCAGTGCGGCCAGTCCTCGGGGCCCAGGCCGGTGAGCACGGCGGCGTCGGGTGTGGGGCCCGTGAAATCCTCGCTCTTGCGGTAGGGCACGAAGTTCACGCGGATGCCGGGGTGCAGCTGCTGGAAGGCGCGCAGGCGCGGAATCAGCCAGGCGCTGGCCAAGGTGGGCACCACCGCCAGGTTCAGCGGCCTGTCGGCCGCGCCCAGGCGCAGGCGGGCGCTGGTTTCCTCGATGGCGGCCAGCGGCTCGCGCACGGCATCCAGCAGTTCCCGGCCCACGGGCGTGAGGTGCAGGGAATGCGCATTGCGCTTGATCAGCGCCAGGCCGTAGTGCTGCTCCAGCCGTGCCACGGCACGGCTGACCGCGCTCTGGGTGACGCACAGCTCGGCCGCCGCGCGCGAAAAACTGCCCAGCCGCGCCGCCGTGGCGAAGGCATGAAGCTCGGACATCGAAGGCGAGTGCAGACGCATGGAATACAGACCCTGAACGGGCGTTGGCGGACAGCACAACGGCGCGCCCGAAGCCGGTGCGAGCATGCGCAACAGTCATGCTAGCGGCCAAATTGTCGTTTGGAAGCACGGGCCATGCCACCGACACTTTGTCGTCATGAACACGCCCACATCCCTTCGCTCACCGCTTGGCGCACCGCTTCGTGCACGCCGCAGCACCGTCCTCGCCCTTGGCGCCATCGCCGGCATCGCCCTGCTGGGCGCCACGGCGGCCCGTGCCGAGTTTCCCGACCGGCCCATCCGCCTCATCGTGCCCTTTGCGGCCAGCGGCTCGACCGACCTGGCCGCACGCCTGATCGGCGAATACGCGGCCCGCGAGCTGGGCCAGGCCATCGTGGTGGAGAACCGCGCCGGTGCAGGCGGCTCGCTGGGCATGGAGCAGGTGGCCAAGTCGCGCCCCGACGGCTACACCCTGGGCATGGCCACCATGAGCACGCACGGCTCCAACGCCGCCGCCTACGGCGCCCGCCTCAAGTACGACCCGGTCAAGGACTTCGCCCCCGTCAGCAATGTGGCGACCGTGCCCAGCGTGCTGGCCGTCAACGCCAAATTCCCCGCCAGGACCATGGCCGAGCTGCTGGCCATGGCCAGGAAGGAGCCGGGCAAGATCACCTTCGCCTCGCCCGGCATGGGCTCGCTGGGCCATGCCAACGTGGAGTATTTCTCCAGCCTGGCGAAGATCGAGCTGCTGCACGTGCCCTACAAGGGATCGGGCATGGCGCTCAACGACGCCGTGGCCGGCCAGGTGGATGCGATCACGGACAACCTGCCCTCGGCCCTCACCCACATCCAGGCCGGGCGGCTGCGCGCCCTGGCCGTGCTCTCGGACAAGCGCTCCCCCGCCCTGCCCGACGTGCCCACTTACGGCGAGCTCGGCTTTCCACAGATGGGCAATGGCGGCTGGTTCGGCATCGTCGCGCCGGCAGGCACGCCGGCGCCGGTGGTGCGCCGACTCAACCAGGCCATTCATGCGGCCATGAAGCAGCCGGACTTCATCAAGAAGATGGAGGACGCGGGTGCCACCCTCATCCCCAACACGCCGCAGCAGTTCCAGACCCAGATCGAGCAGGCCGTGGCGCGCTACGCCGCCGTGGCCAAGGTCGCCAAGATCAGCGCGGAGTGAGATGAAGATGCAGGACACCCTCCAGGACCAGGCCCTGTTCGTGCTGCACCCGCCCGAGGGCGCCGCCATACCGCTGGTGTGCGATTCGCCGCACAGCGGCGTGCGCTACCCCGGCGATTTCGGGCATGCCGTGCCGCGCTCCGTGCTGCGTGCGGCCGAGGACACCCATGTCGAGGCCCTGTGGGGCGCCGCGCCCGCAGTCGGCGCCACCCTGGTGGAGGCGCTGTTCCCGCGCAGCTACCTGGATCTGAACCGCACACTCGACGACATAGACCCGGCCCTGCTGGCCACGCCCTGGCCCACGCCGCTGTCGCCCGGGGAGAAGACGCGCATCGGCTCGGGCCTGATCTGGCGCACCGTGAAGAACCAGCCCATCTACGACCGCCTGCTGCCCGTGGACGAGGTGCAGCAGCGCATTGCGCGCTGCTACCAGCCCTACCACCAGGCGCTGGCCCAGGCCGTGGAGGACACGCACCGGCGCTTTGGCGCGGTCTGGCACCTGAACCTGCACTCCATGCCCAACAACGCCTATGAGCGGCTGCAGATCCGCAGCGAGCGGCCTCTGGCCGACTTCGTGCTGGGCGACCGCGACGGCAGCACCTGCGAGCCCGCCTTCGTCGCCCTGGTGGAGGAATACCTGCGCGGCTGCGGCTACACCGTGGCGCGCAACGATCCCTACAAGGGCGTACAGCTGATCGCCAGGATCGGCCAGCCCGCGCTGCAGCGGCACAGCATGCAGATCGAGATCCGCCGGCCCATCTACATGGATGAGGACACGCGCGAGCGCAACGCCGGCTTCGAGGCCGTGCGCCAGGACATCACGGGCCTGCTCAAGACCATGGCGGCGTACTTCGAGAGCCATCCGTCCGTCAGGCATTGCGCCGACCGGGCATGAGCGCCTGGCATCCCGCGCCGTGCGCCACAGCAGCGCACTGCAGTGGCCATGCCGATCGTGCCTGCAGGTTCAGTCCACCACGAATAGCCTGGCGCCCTTGGGCGAGCGCGAGCGGTGAGGCTCGGCATTGTCCGCCACCTGGTAGCTCATGCCGGGCGTCAGCGTGAAGCGGCGGCCGTCCGCCAGTTCGGTCTCCAGCTCGCCTTCCAGGCACAGCAGCACATGGCCCTTGGTGCACCAGTGGTCGGAGACATAGCCGGGCGTGTACTCCACCGTGCGCACGCGGATGTTGCCGAAGTTCTGCGTGCGCCAGAACGCCTGGCCGGCCTCGGCCGAATGCTCGGTGGGCGCCACGGCGGCCCAGTCGGTGGTGTTGAAGGGGATGTTGTCCATCTGCATGGCGGGATTCCTTGATGAAGGGGGTGTGCAGCTAGAGGGCCGGCGTCGGCAGCAGCCTCGGCCTCAGCCGCCGCGCCGCAGCAGGTAGATATCCATGATCCAGCCATGCCGTTCGCGCGCTGCGGCGCGGGCCTGCACGATGCGGGGGGCGGCCTCGGCCAGCGGGCCGCTGTCCAGCATCTGGCGGTCCATGCCCAGGTAGGCGCCCCACCAGATGTGCAGGCCGGCGTCCATGTCGCTGCCGTCCGAGTCCAGCAGCTCGGTGAAGCTGCACTGCCCGTCCAGCATCACCACAGCCGTGTCCACGCCGGGTGGCCAGCCCTGCTCGCGCAGCTGGCGGCCCGTGGTCACCACGAAGGGCTGGCCTATGCCGTTGAGCGCGATCGCATGCGCGGCGCACAGCACCTGCATGGAGCTGATGCCCGCCACCACGCGCACGCTGTGCGGCGCCGGCTGCATGCGCGCCGCAATGCGCAGGGTGCTGTCGTACAGCGCCGGGTCCCCCCAGACCAGCAGGGCGACCTGCAAGGGCTGGCCCGCCGTTCGCGGCGCCAGTCCATCGGCCATGGACCGGGTGATGGCCGCCTGCCAGCAGCGCGTGATGGCCGCATGCCATTCATCGACCTGGGCCAGGTAGTCGTCGCCCACGCTGCGGCGCACGGGCATGTCGAAGCCTTCGATGCGCGGGCCGGGCGCAGTGAGCACGGCATCGCACAGGTCGCGGCGCAGGGCGGCGAGTTCGGCCTTGTCCTCGCCCTTGTGCGGCAGCAGGATCAGGTCGGCGGCCTGCATGGCGGCCTGGGCTTCGCGCGTGAGGTGGTCGGGGTTGCCCGTGCCGATGCCGATCAGGCTCAGCGCCACGGGCGGCAGGGCCGCGCTCATGGGGCGGGGTTCCCGAGGGGCACGTCGATCACGGTGTCGCTCACGGTGTCCCTCAAGGTATCCCTCAAGGTATCCCTCGCTGTATCCAGCGCGGCATTCGCATGCACATCGGTGGCGGGAAAGCGCGGCTCGGTGCCCAGCGGGCGGTAGCGGCGGTCGTAGTCGGCGGCGTAGAGGCGGCTTTCGCCGAAGTCCTCGGCCTGCAGGCTGCGGCCCACCAGGATCAGGGCCGTGCGCTCCATGTGGGTGGCCACGGCCTCGGTCAGGCTGCCCACCGTGGTGCGCACCACGGTTTCGTCAGGCCAGCTGGCGCGCCAGACGATGGCCACGGGGCAGTCGGCGCCGTAGTGCGGCAGCAGCTCGGACTGCACCTTGGCGGCCACATGGATGGACAGATGGATGGCCAGCACGGCGCCCGTGGCCGCGAAGGCGGCCAGGTTCTCGCCCTCGGGCATGGCCGTGGCGCGGCCCGAAGTGCGTGTCAGCACCACGGACTGGCACAGGCCGGGCAGGGTCAGCTCCGCGCCCAGCGTGGCGGCGGCGGCCGCGAACGAGGGCACGCCGGGCGTGACGGTGTAGGCAATGCCGGCCTCGCGCAGGCGGCGCAGCTGCTCGCCCATGGCCGACCAGACGGACAGGTCGCCCGAGTGCAGGCGCGCCACGTCTTCGCCACGCGCCTCGGCGGCCTGGATCTCGGCCACGATGTCGTCCAGGCTCATGGATGCGGTGTTGACGATGCGCGCGCCCGGCGGGCAGTGCGCCAGCAGCTCGCGCGGTATCAGCGAGCCTGCGTACAGGCAGACCGGGCAGGCCGCCATGAGGTCGCGCCCGCGCACGGTGATCAGGTCGGCGGCGCCGGGGCCGGCGCCGATGAAATGCACGGTCATGCCGTTGCTCCTTGTTTCTTGGCCTGGCTGGCGTGGGCCAGGCAACAGTTCAGAGGTCCGCCCTGGCCCACGGCCAGGGCCAGGGTGGCGCTGCCATCGTCCGCGACCAGGCGGGTCACGCTCAGGGCGGAGTGCGGGCCTGCGGCGGCCAGCGCCGCCGCCTCGGCCACGCTGCCCGTGCCATAGCGCGCCAGCATGCGCGGCGACTGCGTGACCACGGGCTGCCCGGGCAGTTGCCCTGGCGGCACACGCACCAGAACGGCCGTGGGCACGACAGCCGCCATCCAGGCGGCCAGCGCCGGGTGGCCGGCCTTGGTGTCCAGCACGGCCACGGCGCAGATGGGCTGGGGCGCGCAGGCGCCTGCGTCTGCGCTTTCCGGCAGCTGCGCCTGCGCCCGCTGCCACAGCGCCTGCAGCGCATGGGGCAGTGCGTCGGTGTGCAGGCCCAGGCCCAGCACGCCGCAGCGGTGGGGGATGGCTTGGTCCGGGTTCACCGCTGCCAGCTCCACTGCACCAGCGGCCGCGCAGCCTTCCAGCTGCGCATGCGGCCCAGCGGCTCGGCGCTGGAAATCTCCAGCCGCAGCAGCTGGCCGCCGTGCTCGGCCTGCAGCTGCACCAGCAGGGCCTCGGTCTCCAGCGTCACGGCATTGACCACCAGGCGGCAGCCTGCGGGCATGAGGGCCTGCAGGCGCTCGAACAATTCGGCGTCAAAGCCGCCGCCCACGAACACGGCCTGGGGCCGGGCCAGCGCCTGCAGTCCGGCCAGCGCCTCGGGTGCCACGCCCTGCACCACGCGCAGGCGCGCCTGCAGTCCGAAGCGCCGGGCGTTGTGGCGGATGTTGTCCGCACGCGCCGCATGCTGCTCCAGGCTGATGGCCGAGCCACCGGCCAGGCACCACTCCACGGCCACCGAGCCCGATCCGCCGCCCACATCCCACAGGCATTCGCCGTGGCGCGGCGCAAGAGCCGCCAGGGTCAGCGCGCGGGCCGGGGCCTTGGTGATCTGGCCGTCGTTGGCGTACCAGTGGTTGGGCCGGCCCGGCACCAGCGGCAGGGCCGCGCCGCCCTGGGCGAGCACGGCCACGGCCACGGGCGCGCAGGCAGGGTCGGCGGCCAGGGCCTGGGCGGCTTCGGCGGCGCGCCATGCGCGGCGGCGCTCGCGCGGGCCGCCCACGGATTCCATGACCTCCAGGCGGCTGTCGCCCCAGCCTTCCTGCACCAGCCAGTCCGCCAGTGCGGCCACGGCGGCGCCATCGCGCAGCAGCACCAGCGACTGGCGGCCTGGCGACAGGTGCGGCAGCAGCTGCTCCACGTGGCCGGCGTGCAGGCCCAGGCAGACCGTGTCTTCCAGCTTCCAGCCCAGGCGGGACGCCAGCAGCGAAAATGTCGAAGGTTGGGCGTGGCAGCGCCACTCCTGCGGCACCAGATGCGCCGCCAGGCTGCCGCCCGCCCCGAACCAGAACGGATCGCCCGACGCCAGCACCACCGTGGGCCGGCCACGGCAGGCCAGCACGGGCGCCACGTCAAAGGGCACGGGCCAGGGGCGGCCACGCTCGCCGGCACCGGCCAGCGCCAGGTGGCGCGGCCCGCCAAAAACGGTCTCGGCAGCGTCCAGCGCGCGCAGCGCGGCGGGTGCGAGGCCGTCCAGGCCGTCTTCGTTCAGGCCCACCAATGTCAACCAGGGATCAGTCATGCCCCATGTTCTCCTGCTGGGCGGCACCAGCGGCGCCAGCCAGCTGGCCCAGGCCCTGCACCGCGCCGGCATTGCCGCCGTGTTCTCGTATGCGGGCGTCACGCAGTCGCCCGTGACCCAGCCCCTGCCCACCCGCGTGGGCGGGTTTGGCGGTGCCCAGGGCCTGGCGCAGTTCCTGCGCGGGCAGGCCATAAGCCATGTGGTCGATGCCACCCACCCGTTTGCCGCGCAGATGAGCCGCAATGCCTGCGAGGCCTGCGCCGCCACCGGCACGCCACTGCTGGCGCTGGAGCGCGAGCCCTGGCAGGCCAGTGCCGGCGACGCCTGGATCGACGTGCCCGACATGCAAGCCGCCGCTGCCGCCCTGCCCCAGGCAGCCGCCCGGGTGTTTCTGGCCGTGGGCCGCAAGCAGCTTGCGGCCTTTGCGGGCCAGCCGCAGCACCACTATCTGCTGCGCCTGGTCGATGCGCCCGAGCCCGGCAGCCTGCCCCTGCCCCACACCACGGTGGTGCTGGGGCGCGGGCCTTTCAGCGCGGACGACGATGAAGCCTTGTTGCGCACGCACGGCATCGAATGGCTGGTGGCCAAGAACGCGGGCGGCGAGGCCACGCGCGGCAAGCTCGATGCCGCACGCGCCCTGGGCCTGCCCGTGGTGATGGTGCAGCGCCCGGCGCTGCCGCAGCGCCAGCGCACCGGGTCGGTGGCTGCGGTGCTGCACTGGATTGCTCATGGCGTGCTGCCGATAGCACCGCCCGCGCCGACAGCACCGCCCGCGCCGCCATCCATGCCGTAGTGGCGTGGCGTGTAGACCCAGCGGCCCACGCGGCGCGTGGCGCTGTTGCCCACCAGGACCACGGTGCGCATGTCGGCCATCTCGGGCGTGGCCTCGGCCAGCGTGCATACGTGCAAGTGTTCCTCGGGCGTGGACACGGCGCGCGCGAACACCAGCAGGCGCTGCGGCTCGCAGCGGGTGCGCAGCAGCTGCAGCAGGCGCACAAAGCCTTCGGGCCGGCTCTTGGAGCGCGGGTTGTAGAAGGCCATGGCGAAGTCGGCCTCGGCCGCCAGTTCCACGCGCCGCGCGATCACCGGCCAGGGCTTGAGGTTGTCCGAGAGATTGATGCAGCAAAAGTCATGGCCCAGCGGCGCACCAGCGCGCGCGGCGGCGGCCAGCATGGCGGTGATGCCGGGCAGCACCTGGATATCGAGCGCCTGCCAGGCGGCGGCCTGCACCGCATCGGCAGATTCAATGGCCTCGAACACGGCCGACGCCATGGCGAACACGCCCGGGTCGCCCGAGGACACCACGACCACCTGCCGCCCCTGCGCGGCCAGCGCCAGCGCCTGGCGCGCGCGCTCCAGCTCCACGCGGTTGTCGGAGGCATGCCAGGCCACGGCCTGGCCCTGACCCGCCTGCGCCAGCAGGGCCTGCGCGCGGGACACATAGGGCAGGTAGCCGACCACATCGTCGGCCCCGTGCAAGGCGGCTGCGGCTTCGGGCGTGATCTGGTCCAGTGCGCCCGGGCCCAGCCCCACCACCGTCAGGCGGCCGGCGCTCACCATGCGGCCTCCGGCCGGCGGCCCTGGCCGTGCACGAGCACGATGGCGAAATAGGGGCAGGCGTCGTCGGACACATCGCCCAGGCGCGCGACCTGCTCGCTGTCCGTGGTGCCGTTCTGCACCAGCCAGGCGGCGTCAAGCCGGCCCGTGCGCTGCAGGGCGCGGCGGATGCGCGGCAAGTTGCGGCCGACCTTCATGACGACCAGGGCCTCGGCCGTCTGCATGCGGCGCACCAGTTCGTCTTCGGACAGGGTGCCGGTCATCACGCTGAGCACGTCGTCGCCCCAGGTGATGGGCTCGCCCGTGGCGTGCCAGCAGCCCACCATGCCGGGGATGCCGGGCACCACGTCCAGCGGCACCTGGCCGCGTTCGCGCAGCCGGGTGTACAGATGCATGAAGGAGCCGTAGAGGAAGGGGTCGCCCTCGCACAGCACCACCACCTGCCCGGTCTGCGCCAGCGCTTCCAGGCGCAGGCACCAGTCGTCGTAGAAGCGCGCCAGCAGGTCCACATAGGCGGGGCTGTCCACGGGCAGCTCGGTGGTCACCGGATACTCCATGGCGTGCTCGGCAGCGCCTTGGGCCAGCAGGCCGTCCACCAGCTGGCGGGCCTTGCCGGGCCGGCCCTTCTTGCGGAAGAACGCCACCTGGCGGGCGCCGCGCACAAGGCGGTCGGCCTTGACGCTCATGAGCTCGGGGTCGCCCGGGCCCAGGCCCACGCAGACAATGCCGGGCCCGCCCTGGCTGGGACGCGGCTGCCTACTCGACATGGCTGGCCAGTGCGTTGATGGCGGCCACGGTAATGGCCGAGCCGCCCAGGCGGCCATGCACGGCCATGCAGGGAACGGGCAGGTCCTGCATCAGCGCCTGCTTGGATTCCATGGCGCCCACAAAGCCCACGGGGCAGCCGATGATGGCGGCCGGCCGGGGGCAGGCCGGGTCCTGCAGCATGTTGAGCAGGTGGAACAAGGCCGTGGGCGCATTGCCGATGGCCACCACGGCGCCGGCCAGGTGCGGGCGCCACAGCTCCAGCGCGGCGGCGCTGCGCGTGTTGCCCATGTCACGGGCCAGCGCAGGCACGCGCTCGTCCTGCAGCGTGCAGATGATGGGGTTGGCGGCGGGCAGGCGCGAGCGCGTGATGCCCTCGCTGACCATGCGCACGTCGCACAGCACGGGCGCGCCGTTTTGCAGGGCCTGCGCGGCGGCCTCGGCCATGCCGGGGGAGAAGGCCACGTGCGGGGCCAGCTCCACCAGGCCGGCGGCGTGGATCATGCGCACCACCACGCGTTCCTCGACAGGCGTGAAGCGTTCCAGCGCCGCCTCGCGGCGGATGGTGGCAAAGGACTGCCGGTAGATCTCGGCGCCATCGGTTTCGTAGCGGTGCAGCATTATTCTTTTGAAAACAGCAATCCCGGATTGTCTCGCACCGAGGCCAGGGTCCGCTGCTCCTGCGCCCTATCCCCGGCACGGCCGTGGCGCACTACGGAATAGACAGGGCCTTCGCCCTCGTCTTCACCTTCTGCCCGCAGCACCACCGTGGCCGGCGCCTGCCGCGCGCAGCCCTTGGCGCATCCGGTCACATGCAAGTGAGCGCCATGGGGCACCTGCGGCGCCAGCTCCAGCGCCAATGTCTGCGTGGGACCCAGGGCCTGGGTGCAGCCCGGCGCGCCGGTACAGGCGGATACGCGCAGGCGCGGGTCATGGGCGTGGGTGATCCAGTCAGCGGCGTTGTCCAGCCCTGCAGCCGCCCACCAGCGGGGCAGCGCCGCGCCGGCTCCGGCGTCTTCCACCAGCAGCATGCGCCAGGGTGTCACACGCAAAAAGGCCTGCTCAGGCAAGGCGCGCACCAGCCGCGCCAGCGCCACGGCCGGCAAGCGGCCCAGCGGCGCGCCCAGCAGCCAGCCCACGCCGGGCACGGCACCGGGCGCCGGTCCTTCGCCGTGGGCCGGGGTTTCTGTCTCCACCCAGTCCAGTCCGGGGGGCGGCTGCAGTTGCGCCGCCACCGCGGCCATGCGTCCGGGCCGCAAGCCCTGGGCGCGGCGAAGGGAGGCCTGACCGGCAAACCAGCGCGCCAGCGCCAGGCCTGCGGCCACGGCCTGGCTGGCATCGGCCACGGCCAGCGCCTGCTGCCGTCCATCAGGCTGCACCAGCCAGCCGGTGGAGGTGCGCTGCAGGCGGATATCGGCGGACACGCCCGCCAGCCGGCCCGGCGCGCCTTCCACCGACCAGCCGAACTTGGCCGGCAGGCCGGCCAGATCCTCGGCCGCATCCAGTGCCTGCTGCAGGGCCTGGCCCAGCGCATGGACGGCCTCCTGCGGCCGGCACAGCGGGTCGATCACCAGGTTGCGGCGGCGCTCGCGGCCCGCGTCGGCGTCCAGCAGGCCCACGGCCGCCAGGGCGCGCAGCACGGCGGCGTGCCGCCCGGGCGCAATGCCGCGCAACTGCACATTGGCGCGGCTGGACAGCTCCAGCGCGCCGTTGCCATGCACCCAGGCCAGCCGCGCCAGCCGCCGCGCCTGGGCCACCGTCAGGCGGCCCAGCGGCGGGCGCACGCGCAGCACCAGCCCATCGCCGGAGGCCATGGGCTGCCAGGCGCCGGGGCACCAGCCTTGGATGTGGGGAGGGGTATGCATGGGGTAGGGGCCCCGACTGTAGCGCCGGCGCACCCGGCATCCCAGGTGCAAGACCCGCATGCGTTCATGAAATGCGGACTTTCTTGATCCAGCCCGCCTGGGAAGCGGGCTGGTAACGCCTAACACCCATCTAGCCTAAATTTGTCAATTCAAGTTGAAATTTAACAATTCACCCTTAGGGTTTTATCAAATTGATCATTTATTTTTGATAGAAACTGATACTTGCACCACCTACCTGGAAAGCGCCATGAATCTCCGCACCTGGACCGTCAAGACCAAGCTCTACGCCGCCTTTACCGCCCTGGCTTTACTGGTCGCACTGGTTTCCGTATCTGCCCTTCATGCGCTGGACGATTCCGACCGCAACCTGACGCAGTTCGTCGACGGCGTGAACGCCCGCGCCCATCTGGCCGAACAGGTGCGCGCGGCCGTGGACAGCCGCGCCATCGCGGCGCGCAACCTGGTGCTGGTGAACACGCCAGCCGATCTGGACATGGAAAAAACGGCCGTGTACGCCGCCCATGCCGCGGTCAAGTCCCACCTGGACCAGCTCAAGGCCCTGGTGGCCTTGCCCGGGGTGGGCGAGGAGGCTCGCGCCCTGGTCGCCCGCATCGACCAGATAGAGCAGCGCTACGGCCCGGTGGCGCTGGACATCGTTTCGCTGGCGCTGCGCCAGCAAAGGGACGAGGCCATTGCCAAGATGAACAGCGAGTGCCGGCCGCTGCTGGCCCAGCTGATCGCGGCCACCGACGAGTACAGCCAGCTCACGCGCCAGCACGCCCAGGTCATGGTGGAGCAGGCCACGCAGTCCTATGTGCAGCAACGCAACATGCAGATCGGCGTGAGCGCGGTCGCCTTCGTGCTGGCCCTGCTCATGGGCCGGCTGATCGCGCGCGGCCTGACACGCGCGCTGGGGGCCGAGCCTGCCCAGCTCGGTGAAGTCGCCCGCCAGATTGCCGATGGCAACCTCGACCCCGGACTGGTGCGCAGCGAAGCGCCCGCCGGCAGCGTGCAGGCCTCGCTCAACGCCATGCACCAGAGCCTGGCCAGCGTGGTCAGCGATGTGCGCAACAACGCCGACAGCGTGGCCGTGGCCAGCGAGCAGATCGCCAAGGGCAACGCCGACCTGAGCCGGCGCACCGAGCAGCAGGCCAGCGCGCTGCAGGAAACCGCAGCCTCCATGGACGAGCTGTCTTCCACCGTGCAGCAGAACGCGGACAACGCACGCCAGGTCAACCAGCTCGCGCGCGGCGCCAGCCAGATCGCGGCCAAGGGCGGCACCGTGGTGCAGGAAGTGGTAGGCGCCATGCAGGACATCCATGCCAGCTCGCGCCAGATCGGCGACATCGTGGGCGTGATCGACTCCATCGCCTTCCAGACCAACATCCTTGCCCTCAATGCCGCCGTCGAGGCCGCGCGTGCCGGCGAGCAGGGCAAGGGCTTTGCCGTGGTGGCCGCCGAAGTGCGCACCCTGGCCCAGCGCAGCGCGCAGGCCGCCCGCGAGATCAAGCAGCTCATCACTGACAGCGCCACGCGCGTCAGCCAGGGCGCGGAGCTGGCCGACCAGGCCGGCGCCACCATGGCCGAGGTGCTGCAATCCATACAGCGCGTGACCGACCTCATGGGCGAGATCAGCAATGCCAGCGACGAGCAAAGCGCCGGCGTGGCCCAGGTCGGGCAGGCCATGAGCCAGATGGACCAGGTCACGCAGCAAAACGCCGCTCTGGTGGAGGAAAGCGCGGCGGCGGCCTCCAGCCTCAAGTCCCAGGCCCAGCGCCTGGTGCAGGCCGTGGCCATCTTCCGCCTGGGCGACCAGGACGGCGCGGCACAGCAGCCGCGTTTGCAGGCGCCGCTGCCGGCGTCCGTGCCCACCCGCGCGGCCACGGCATCTGCGCTGGCACCGGCCAGGCCGGCACCGGCACGACCCGCAGCTGGCGCGCGCCCTGCACGCCTGGCTGCGGCCAAGCCGTCCGCCGAATCGCAGGACTGGACCAGCTTCTGAGGCCGGGAATCCGCACGCATGCGCCGCTACCGCTCCTGCACCGCGCCCCTGGACAAGGCTGCGCAGGTGCGCGAACTGGAAGAGTTCTTCCGCGGGCAAAACCCCATCGACCTCGCTGCGGCCGACTGGCACACGCGCATGGAGCAAGGCCTGACCGCCGAGGAAGAAGCCGAATTCACTGAATGGCTGGCAGCCAGCACGGCGCACGAGGCCGCCTTGCGCCACCTGGGCCAGAGCCTGGCGGCAGCGCGGGCCATTCCCCCCGAACAGGTGGCGCGCCTGCGCGCGGAGCAGGCACGCCGGCGCTCGCAGTCGGCGCCTCACGCACACCCGGAACCGGCCCCGCAGCGCCCGTCCTCCAAAGAGCGCCAAGGCTGGAGCTGGTCCCGCCTGCTGCCGCGCCCTGCCCTGGCGGCCCTGTGCTGCTCGGTGGCCCTGGCCCTGGCCCTGGCCGTGGGCGTGGGCGTGGGTTGGCACCAGTGGCAGCAGCAGCCCACCTTCACCAGCAGCCACCTGACCCCACGGGGCCAGGCCAAGACCATCACCTTGCCCGACGGCACCGCACTGTCCCTGGATGCCGATACCCAGGCGCAGGTAACTCTGTACCGCGACCGGCGCGAGGTGCGCATCACGCAAGGGCAGATCCTGTTCGCCGTGGCGCCCGACAGCGCCAGGCCCTTTCACGTGCTGGCCGGCCCGGCGCGCGTCACCGTGGGCGGCACGCGGTTTTCCGTGCGCTATCGCGCCACGGGCATGGATGCGGGCAGCGCCCAGGTGGCCGTGCAGGAAGGCCATGTGCGCGTGGCCGGCGCGCAAGGCGCGGCAACGCCTGCCGCCCTGGTCGCTGGCCAGGCCCTGAGCGTGTCGCCTGCAGGCGTGCTCGGTCCGATGGCGGCTGTGGCGCCCGGCAGCATTGCGCTGTGGCGCAAGGGACTGATCCGCTTCGAGAACACGCCCCTGGCCGACGCCCTGGCCGAGCTGGAGCGCTACGGGCCGACCGGCCTGGTGGTGCACGACCCGGCCGTGGCGGCTTTGCGCATTGGCGGCAGCTACCAGGCCAGCCGCCCCGCCGAGTTCGCACGCATGCTGGCCCAGATCCTGCCCGTCACTCTGGTGGCCGGGCCCAATGGCCAGACCGAGATTGCCGCTGCGCCCTGAGCACGGAGGCGGGGCGCCGGGGCCGCGCGGCGGTTGATCGAAACAGCTCGGTCGTCAGCTTCCCCGCAGCCGGCGCCGGTGTTCGATCACCGTGCCCAGCAGAACCAGCCGGTTCTTGTCGCTGCGCAGCACGGCATGGTCTTCGTTGAGCGGTACCAGATCAAAGACCTCGATGCCGTCCTCTCCCACACCGCGCACGCGGTACTTTCTGAGCAGCACCTGCCGCTTGCCATTCCTGGCCAGTACATGGTCGCCGGGTCGGGGGCTGGCCTGGGGATCGATCAGCACGCGGTCGCCCTCGCGCAATTCGGGCGACATGGCATCGCCCTCCAGCGCAAGAAAAAACGCACCGGGCGATGCGTTGTCCTTGCCGAATTCGATGTCCAGGGTTTCAGCAGACTCGGGGAATGCGCCGTCATCTGCCAGGGCTGCAACCTGGGCATGCGAGAGAACGGGATATTGGCGCAGTCCTTTGGGAAACTCGGGCAGATTGGTGCCGGGCGTGTCCCCATCTGGAAGCAGGGGCGGCAAATCGGAAACCATCTTCACCAGCCTGGGACTGATTTCGAAAAGCGAAACCTTCAAGCCCTTGGCATACGCAATGCCCGCCTCCAGGCTGATGGGCCGGTTGCCGCTTTGGTGCTGGGAGACCATGGAGGAGCCGCCAGGAATGCCGGCCTTCTCTGCGAACTCGGCCTTGCTTTTCACGGTAGAGAGCAGGCGCTTGAGGTTCGCCGCCTCTTGCTCGGTGGTCCAAACTTTCATGTAGCGATGCTAATAATCGAAACAATTAGCAATGCTTTTCATTTTTCGATAGCTATGCTAAATTTTTCCCATGAAAAACGCAGCCAGCAAAACCCTGTTCCACCGTTTCATCCCCGGCCTGCGCTTCCACTCGTTCTGGTACTACCAGGCACGCGGCTCCACAGGCAGGGTGCGCTGGGCGCGGCTGCCCATGGTGTCAGATGCCTGTGCACAGGCCGATCCCCATGGCGCCTGGTGGTGTGCGCAGCGGTGCGCCGCCGTTCTGGCGCAGCGGCCATGGCGGTCCATGCAACTGCCGCCCGGCCTGCCCGCGCAGCCGGATGCCCGCCAGATGGCGCATGTCCTGCAGCAATGGCTGCCGGGCTGGAGCGCTGCGCCGGCCAGCGTGCAGGTCTGTGCCCACGCGCTTGAGAACGGCGGCAGCGCGCTGCTGCAGTTGCATGTCTGGGCCAGGAGCGCGCCCAGCATTCTTTGGGCATGGGTGGTTGGGGTGGAGGTCCAGGCGCGCCAATCCCTTCAGGGGCTGGCGCCAGGCAGCCTGCAAGCCGGGCACCTGTCCCCGCGAGCCCTGCTGATCGTTCCCTTCGGCCAGGACATGCCCTGGGCCACCGGCCATACCGCCCGGGTACGCCTGCATGCACGGGGGCCTCAACTGCGCGGGCCGCATGAAGTGGTGGCGCAGGACGGCTGCTGGTTTGAAGACAGTGGCCTGGATGCCGTGTTGCTGAAGCCGGTCTTGCGCGTTCAGGATGAGCGCGTATCCCTGTGAAGGGCCAGATGGGGCCAGATGGCGCAAGCGATTTCCTATAACGATGGAACGCGGCGGATGCACTCCGACTCACACCGTCCGCAGCTGTTGCCACAGCACCAGGCGCTGCACGCTTGCCGCGCAGCGCCGCACCCTCATTCATTCAACCGTTTCAAGGAGTTCCCATGCATCTTCAACGCACCGTCCTTTTTGCAGGCATGGCTGCCAGCCTCTTTCTGGCGGCGGGATGGGCCACGGCCGCAGAAGGCCCTGTCACGGCCCAGGCCCCCCAGGCCAAGGCTCAGGCCGCCAAGCCGGCGGGCGACACCGTGCAGGCGCAGCTGGAGGCCTCCACCTGGGTGCCCGATGGCAAGGCCGATGCGCCGCGCGTGATCTACACCTTCACCGACCCCAACTGCAAGTACTGCCACAAGTTCTGGGAGGCCGCGCGTCCCTGGGTGGACGCAGGCAAGGTGCAGCTGCGCCACATCCTGGTGGGCGTGATCCGGGACGACAGCCCGGCCAAGGCCGCCGCCATCCTGCAGGCCCCGGACCGCGCGGCCGCACTGATGGAGCACGAGAAAAAGTCCGCCCAGGGCGGCATAGCCCCCGCCTTCAGCGTCAGCCCCGACGTGCGCAAGACGCTGGAGGCCCACCGCAAGCTGATGATGTCCCTGGGCTTCCGTGGCACGCCGGGCATCGTGGTGATCGACAGCCAGGGCGGCACCAAGAGCTATGGCGGCATGCCGCGCGATGCCGCCCTGCCCGAGGTGTTCGGCGCGCTGTGAACGCGCTGCCGTGAACGGGACGCCAGGTGATGCCCCCACCTCGGCTGCCACGAGTAGCATGGCCGGCAGGATCACCACTGCGGAGAACGCCACCATGCTCAAGCTCTATGGTTTTTCCAGGGTCAATGCCGGCGCGCGCGGCCGCACGCGCGATCTGCGCGTGCTGTGGGCACTCGAAGAGATGCAGCTGCCCTTCGAGATCGCGGGCATGGACCATCCCGCGCACGACCTGAACACCGAGGCCTACCGCCGGCTCAGCCCCTTCGAGCAGATTCCTGCGCTGGACGATGACGGGCAGGTGATTTCGGAGTCGGCCGCCATCGTGCTGCATCTGGCCAGGAAGTGCGGCCGGCTGATGCCCTCCGATGCAACCGGCGAGGCACAGGTGCTGCGCTGGTGCTTTGCAGCCATGAACACGGTGGAGCCCCCGCTGCTCAGCCTGATGGTTCTGGACTGGACGGCCGATGGCAGCTGCGGCAAGCACCGCGAATTCCTGGTGGGCTGGGCGCATCGCATGCTGGGCAACCTGGAGCGCTGGCTGGACGGGCGCCGCTTCATTGCCACCGATGAATTCACGGTGGCCGACATCCTGATGGCACATGTGCTCGCCTGCATCCCGGACCGCACGCTGACCGCGCCCTGCCCCGCCGTGGTGGCCTACCGCGACAGATGCCTGGCCCGGCCCGCCTGGCAGCGGACCCTGGCGGCCTACAACGCGCGGGTGGAGGCGGCGTAGCCGGGGCTCAGGGCTGCTCGGTGCTCAGGGCTGCTGGACGGCCGCCACAGGCTGGGACTGTGATGGTGGTGGTGGCGGCGGCGCCGTCCAGCTGCCGCCGAGCACGCGGAACAGCTGGGCCAGCGCCAGCTGCCGCTGGGTCACGGTATCGATGTAGGCGCTTTCATTGGCGAAGGCGCTGCGCTGTGCGTCCAGGTAGCGCAGATGGTCGTCCACCCCCGCCTGGTAACGGGCCTGCGCCAGCCGCAGGCTTTCGCGGCTGCTGTCGCGCAGCGCCAGGCGCGCGGCTTCCTCGCGGCGCAGCGTGTCGGTGGCGGCCAGGGCGTCGGCCACTTCGCGGAAGGCGGTCTGGATGGCCTGCTCGTAGGCTGCCACGGCCATGTCCTTGCGCAGCACGGCCAGGTCGAGGTTGGCGCGGTTGCGCCCCCCGTCGAAGAGGGGCAGCGTGACCTGGGGAGTGAACGACCAGGCGCGCTGGCCCGAGCGGAACAGGTCGGACAGATCGGCGCTGGACGATCCCAGGAAGCCGGTGAGCGAGATGCGCGGGAAGAAGGCCGCGCGCGCCGCACCAATATCCGCGCTGCGCGCGCGCAGCCGGTGCTCGGCCGCCTGGATGTCGGGGCGGTGGATGAGCAGTTCGGAAGGCGTGCCGGCCGACAGGTCCTGCAGCAGCATGGGTACATCGGATGGCTGGGACGGTTGGGACGACTCTGCGGACAGGTACGGCCCCAGATCCTCCAAGCCCGTCAGCAGCAGCAGGGCGTTGCCGGCCTGGCGCAGCTCGCGTTCGCTGCGTTCCACGTCGGCGCGGGCCTGGGCGGCCAGGCCCAGGGCGTCCTGGTGGTCCAGGGCCGTGGCCGTGCCCGCCTGGCGCCGCTGCGCGGTCAGGCGCAGCGAGGATTCACGGCTTTGCAGCGTGCGCTGCGCCAGTTGCAGCCGGCGCAGGGCCCCGTCGCGGGACAGGTAGGCCTGCACCACCTCGGCACCCAGGCTGATGCGGGCCGCGCGCGCGGCCTCTTCGGTGGCCAGGTACTCGCCCAGGGCGGCTTCGGACAGGTTGCGCACGCGGCCGAACAGGTCCAGCTCGAAAGCGGCCAGCCCCAGGCCGGCCTGCCAGCTGCCCTGCACCTGGGGCTGGCCCGTGGCATTCATGTCGCCCGGCAGGCGCTGGCGCGTGCCGCCGCCCTGCAGGCCCACGCCCGGCAGGCGGTCGGCGCGCTGCACCTGGTACAGGGCGCGTGCCGCCTCCACGTTGAGCAGGGTCTGGCGCAGATCGCGGTTGTGGGCCTGGGCCAGGTCCACCAGCTGGCGCAGCTGGCGGTCGGCGATGAAGCTTTTCCAGTCCAGCGTGGCCGCCGACGAGGACAGCACGGGTGCCGCATCCTGCTGCGGCCACTGCGTGGGAATGGGCGCCTGCGGACGCTGGTGGACCGGGGCGAGGGAGCAGCCCGCCAGCACCAGGCTGGCGGCCAGCGCACACAGGGCGCGTGGGAAGAAGTGCATGGACATGGCGCTTACTCCGTGGAGGTTGCCGGGGCCTGCAGGGCAGGCGGGGTGCCGGCCGGCGCCTTGCGCCGGAACAGGGACAGCACCCAGACGAAGAAGACGGGAACGAAGACCACCCCCAGCAGCGTGGCCGACAGCATGCCGCCGATCACGCCGAAGCCGATGGCGGCCTGGCTGGACGCGCCCGCGCCCGAGGCCAGCGCCAGCGGCACCACGCCCAGGATGAAGGCCAGCGAGGTCATGACGATGGGCCGAAAGCGCAGCCGTGCCGCCTGCAGCGCGGCCTGCGCCAGGCTGTGCCCCTGCGCATGCAGGTCCCTGGCGAACTCCACGATCAGGATGGCGTTCTTGGCCGCCAGGCCGATGATGGTGATCAGGCCCACCTTGAAGTACACGTCGTTGGACAGGCCCACGGCCGAGGTGGCAAGCACCGATCCCAGCGCGCCTATGGGCACGATCAGCATCACGGCGGCGGGAATGCTCCAGCTCTCGTACAGGGCCACCAGCAGCAGGAACACCACCACGATGGCCAGCGCGAACAGCTTGGGCGCCTGGGCACCGGCGGCTTTCTCCTGGAAGGACAGGGCCGTCCACTCATAGCCGATGCCGCGCGGCATCTCGGCCATGATGCGTTCCAGCTCGGCCATGGCCTCGCCCGTGGTGTGGCCGGGCCTGGCATCGCCCGAGATGCGGAAGGCCGGATAGCCGTTGTAGCGCGAGATCTGCACCGGCCCGCTTTCCCAGCGCACCGTGGCAAAGGCCGACAGCGGCACCTGCTGCCCGCTGGCGTTGGGCACGTGCAGGCGCAGGATGTCCTCGGGCCGCGCGCGGGCCTGCGCATCGGCCTGCACCACCACACGCTGCAGGCGGCCCGCGTTGGGGAACTCGTTGATCACGGCCGAGCCGTAGGCCGTGGACAGGGCCGTGTTGATGGCGCTGAAATCCACGCCCTGGGCCTGCGCCTTGCGCCGGTCGATGTCCAGCCGCAGCTGGGGCGCATCCTCCAGGTTTTCCATCATGGCGTAGGCAATGATGGGCGAGGCATTGGCCTTGGCCAGCAGCTGGTCGCGCGCGGCGATCAGGGCCTCGCGGCCCAGGTTGGCGCGGTCCTGCAGGCGCAGCGCAAAGCCGCCGGAGTTGCCCAGGCCGTCGATGGGCGGCGGGTCCACGGCCATGACGGTGCCGTCGGACAGGCTGGCAAAGCGCTGGTTGAAGGCCTGCACCTCGTCCCACGACGCCTGCCCGGCGCCGCGCACCGACCAGTCCTTGAGCGTGACGAAGGCCAGGGCCGCGTTCTGCCCCATGCCCGAGAAGCTGTAGCCCATCAGGAACTCGGCCTGGGCCGTGGCGGGGCGGCCCTGGATGTAGTCCTCCATGTCCTTGACCATGGCCTTGGTGCGCTCCGTGGTGGCGCCCGGCGGCAGCTGCACGCCGACGATGTAGTAGCCCATGTCCTCGTAGGGCACGAAGGATTCGGGCATGCGCGTGTACGCCACGCCCAGCCCGGCCACGATGGCGGCATACACCAGCATGCAGCGCCCGGCGCGGCGCACCAGCCGCTGGTTGAGCAGGTCGAAGCGCTCGGTCAGCGCCGCGAAGCGGCGGTTGAACCAGCCAAAGAAGCCCTTGCGCTCGGCGTGGTGGCCCTTGGCAACGGGCTTGAGCAGTGTGGCGCACAGCGCCGGCGTGAAGGTCAGCGCCAGCAGGCCGGAGAACAGGATGGACACGGCCAGCGACAGCGAGAACTGCCGGTAGATCACGCCCACCGATCCGCTCATGAAGGCCAGCGGCAGGAACACCGCCACCAGCACCAGGGTGATGCCGACGATGGCGCCCGAGACCTGCTGCATGGCCTTGACCGTGGCGGCCAGCGGCGACAGCCCCTCCTCGGCCATGAGGCGCTCCACGTTCTCCACCACCACGATGGCGTCGTCCACCAGGATGCCGATGGCCAGCACCATGCCGAACATGGTCATCATGTTCACCGAAAAGCCCAGCGCATACATCACGCCCAGGGTGCCGGCCAGGCACACGGGCACGACGATGGTGGGAATCAGCGTGTAGCGCAGGTTCTGCAGGAACAGCCACATCACCAGGAACACCAGCGCCACGGCCTCCACCAGGGTCTGGATGACCTTGCCGATGGCCACTTCCACGAAGCGCGAGGTGTCATAGGGCACGGCGTACTGGATGCTGGCAGGGAAGTTCTGCGACAGCTCGGCCAGGCGCGCCTTGACGGCCTTGGCCGTCTGCATGGCGTTGGCCCCGGGCGCCAGCTGCACGGCGGCGGCCACGCCCTGGCGGCCGTCCTCGCGCGAGGAAAAGCTGTAGTCCAGCTGGCCGACCTCCAGCCGCGCCACATCGGCCAGGCGCACGGCCGAGCCATCGGCCCTGGCACGCAGCACGATCTGGCCGAACTCCTCGGGCGAGGCCAGCGTGCCCTTGACGGCAATGGTGGCGCTCAGCTCCTGGCCGGGCCCTGCGGGCGAGGCGCCAAAGCTGCCGGCCGGCACCTGCGCGTTCTGGGCGGCGATGGCCGCGTTCACGTCCGCCACCGACAGGCCGTAGCCCAGCAGCTTGCCCGGATCGACCCACACGCGCATGGCCACATCGGCCGCGAAGAACTGCACCTTGCCCACGCCGGGCACGCGGCGGATCTCGTTGTTGATGTTGCGCACGGCGTAGTCGGACAGGGCCACCTCGCTGTTGCCGCTGTTGCCGCTGCCGTCCTTGTAGGTAAGCGAGTAGATCATCAGGAAGTTGGCGCTGGCCTGCTCGACCTGCAGGCCCATCTGCATCACGGACGCGGGCAGGCGCGCCTCGGCCTTCTTGATGCGGTTTTGCACCTCCACCTGGGCCAGCGCGGGCTCGGTGCCCGGGGCGAAGGTGGCCGTGATCTCGGCCAGGCCCGTGGAGCCGCTGGAGGAGTCGAAGTACAGCAGCCCCTTGGTGCCGTTGAGCTCCTCCTCGATGACGCTGGTCACCGACTCCATCACCGTGGTGGCGGAGGCGCCCGGATAGTTGGCGGTGATCGAGATCTGCGGCGGCGCCACGTTGGGAAACTGGGAGACGGGCAGCGCCGGTATGGCCAGCAGCCCGGCGAGCATGATGAAGATGGCCACCACCCAGGCGAAGTTGGGGCGGTTGATGAAGAACTTGGACATGGTCTATTCCTTGGGCACGCGCCGGCTCAGTCGCTGGACGTGGCGGAGCTGCCGGAGGCGCTGAAGGTGCCGGACAGCCCCGCCGTAGGGGAGGCCGCGGCATCGGAAAGGGCCGTGACCTGTACCCGCGCCCCGGGCTGCAGGCCCGCCATGCGGCCCACCACCACGCGCTCGCCGCCCTTGAGGCCTGCGCTGATCTGCCACTGCGCGCCATGCATGGCCGCGGTCTGCACGGGGCGCATCTGCAGCGTGTCCTGGCCATCCACCACCAGCACGTGGGCCTGCCCGTCGGTGCTGCGCTGCACGGCCCGCTGCGGCACCAGGATGGCGGCAGGGTCCACGCCCTGGCCCACGGTCACGCGCACATACATGCCGGGCAGCAGCATGCCGTCGCGGTTGTCGAAGCGCCCGCGCAGCGCCATCTGGCCGGTGCCGCGGTCCACCGTCACATCCGAGAACAGCAGCCGCCCCGTGCGCTGCAGGCCCGTGCCGTCCACCTTCAGGGAGACCGGCGTGCCGTCCTTGTCCGCCGTCTGTGCCAGGCGGCCCTCGGCCAGGGCCGCGCGCAGGTGCTGGGCTTCGGCCACGGGCTGCTGGAAGTCGGCATAGACCGGGTCGAGCTGCTGGACCAGCGCCATGGGCGTGGCCTCGCCCTGGCCCACCAGGGCGCCCTCGGTGACCAGCGCACGGCCGATGCGGCCCGCGATCGGCGCCCTGACCGTGGCGTATTCCAGGTTCAGGGCGGCCGCCTGCACCTCGGCCTGGGCGGACTGCCGCGCGGCCTGGGCCGCCTGCAGGCGGGCCTGCATGGCCTCGAAGTCCTGGCGGCTGACCGCCTCCTGCGCCACCAGCGGCGCGTTGCGGCCGACCACGGCACGCGCATCGAGCAGGGCCGCCTCGGCGCTGGCCAGCTGGCCCTGGGCGCGGGACAGGGCGGCGCGCAGGGGCGCCGGGTCGATCTGGAACAGCACCTGGCCGGCCCGGACGTCGGCACCTTCCTCGAAATGGCGGCGCAGCACGATGCCGGCCGCCCGCGCACGCACCTCGGCCACGCGCACGGGCTCGATACGGCCCGGCAGCTCGCTGGACAGGGCCAGCGGCGCGGCCTGCACGGTGACGGCCTGCACCACGGGCAGCGCATCACCCGCTGCGGCCGGAGCCTCGTTGCGGCCGCAGCCCGCTGCCAGGGCGGCCAGCACCAGGGCCGCCAGCGGCAGGCCACGTCGCTTGTTCAGACGCATGCTCATGTTCACAACCTGATTGAGTTCGATACGAAGGCCGCGATGGTACATATCAGAATCAAATGAGTCAATATCGATTCATTTGATTCTTTAAAACATCAACAGATAAAATCCATGCACTTTCCAAGGAGGCATGACAAGCGATGACGAGCACCAAGCAAGAGGACGAAGGCAAGCTGCTGGGCGCACTGGCACTGGCGCTGCTGGACGATCCCAAGGCCAATCTGCAGGAGCTGGCACGCGCCATCGGCATCAGCAAGGCCACGCTCTACCGCTTCTGCCCCACGCGCGACCAGCTCATCGACCGGCTCATAGGGCATGCGGCCGACACCCTGTCGCGCGCCATGCACGCGGCCGAGCTGGAGCGCCACGCGCCGCTGGAGGCGCTGCGCCGCCTCACCGCCCACTGCCAGGACCACCAGACGCTGCTGCTGTTCCTGATGTATTTCTGGCGCTCCGACATCTCGGTGGTCGGCCAGATAGAGAGCGAATGGGTGGCGGCCATGGATGCCTTTTTCCTGCGCGGCCAGCAGGCCGGCGTGTTCCGCATCGACATCACGGCAGCGGCGATGACCGAGCTGTGGCTTTCCATGGCCGTGGGCCTGCTGGATGCGGAACGGCGCGGCCGTGTTGCGCGGGCCAGCGTGGCGGCCGTGATGGAGCAGGCCTTCCTGCACGGCGCCCTGCAGCCCGGCGCACCGGCCGCGTAGCGCGCCGGGCGCCGGGCGCCGACAGCGGAAACCGAGGTGATGAATGATGGTCATGCACTGCTTTCAATCGATGAAGGCAGCCATGGAATGGATTCGCATCAATGAACTAGAATTTTTCTAGTTCAAAAATCCATGAATTTTTCTCACCAAAATGCTCGAACGCACCCACCTCGCCATCGTCCGTGAAGTCGAAAAACAGGGCTCGCTGACGGCGGCGGCCGGCGTGCTGTGCGTGACGCAGTCGGCGTTGAGCCACAGCATGAAGAAGCTGGAGCAGCAGCTGGGCACGGACATCTGGCTGCGCGAAGGCCGCAGCCTGCGCCTGACGCAGGCCGGCCAGTACCTGCTGGCCGTGGCCCAGCGCGTGCTGCCTCAGCTGGACCTGGCCGAGGAGCGGCTGCGCCAGTTCGCCCAGGGCGAGCGCGGCGCGCTGCGCATCGGCATGGAGTGCCATCCCTGCTACCAGTGGCTGCTCAAGATCGTCGCGCCCTATCTGGCGAGCTGGCCCGATGTGGATGTGGATGTGAAGCAGAAATTCCAGTTCGGCGGCATCGGCGCGCTGTTCGGCTACGAGATCGACCTGCTGGTCACGCCCGATCCGCTGTTCAAGACGGGCCTGGAGTTCGTGCCCGTGTTCGACTACGAGCAGGTGCTGGTGGTCTCCAGCGCGCATGCGCTGGCAGGGGCCGATTTCGTGGAAGCCGCCCAGCTCGCGCCCGAGGTGCTGATCACCTATCCCGTGCCCATGGACCGGCTGGACATCTACAACCAGTTCCTCATGCCGGCCGGCATCACGCCGCGCCGCCAGAAGGCCATAGAGACCACGGACATCATGATGCAGATGGTGGCCAGCGGCCGGGGCGTGGCGGCCCTGCCGCGCTGGCTGGTGCAGGAGTACGCGGGCAAGCTGGACGTGGTGCCCGTGCGCCTGGGCGCCAAGGGCATTGCCAAGCAGATCTTCCTGGGCGCGCGCGTGGCGGACCTGCAGACCGACTATCTGCAGGCCTTCATCGAGCTGGCGCGCCAGCCGCTGGCCGCCGGCACGCCCCCTGCTCAGGCTGCCTGAGCCTGCGCCAGGAAGTCCTGCGCAAACCGCTGCAGCACGCCGCCCGCCTCGTAGACCGACACCTCCTCGGCCGTGTCCAGCCGGCAGGTCACGGGCACGCGCAGCGTCTGGCCGCCTCTTCGTTCAATCACCAGCGTGAGTTGGGTGCCCGGGGTGCGCTCGCCTTCCACGCAATAAACCTCCGTTCCGTCCAGGGCCAGGGTCTTGCGATCGGTGCCCGGCACGAACTGCAGCGGCAGCACGCCCATGCCTATGAGGTTGGTGCGGTGGATGCGCTCGAAGCCTTCGGCCACCACCGCCTCCACGCCCGCCAGGCGCACGCCCTTGGCGGCCCAGTCGCGGCTGGAGCCCTGGCCGTAGTCGGCGCCCGCGATGATGATCAGCGGCTGGCGGCGGTTCAGGTAGGTTTCCATGGCCTCCCACATGCGCACCACGCGCCCTTCGGGCTCGATGCGCGCCAGCGATCCCTTGTGCTGCACGCCGTCGATGACGGCCATTTCGTTGACCAGCTGCGGGTTGGCGAAGGTGGCCCGCATGGCGGTGAGGTGGTCGCCGCGGTGGGTGGCGTAGGAGTTGAAGTCTTCCTCGGGCAGGCCCATGCGCGCCAGGTATTCGCCCGCCGCGCTGTCGGCCAGGATGGCGTTGGAGGGCGACAGGTGGTCGGTGGTGATGTTGTCGGGCAGCAGGGCCAGCGGCCGCATGTTGCGCAGCGTGCGCGGGAAGGCCGCCAGCGCGCCCA
>Ga0209127_100069_pt1 | contig 96276 bp, 93 predicted proteins | sample LakSupMetagenome_FD_187469 | JGI IMG/M metagenome (GOLD analysis project Ga0209127, IMG submission 187469) | Freshwater microbial communities from Lake Superior, Canada - Sta WM archaea (SPAdes) (version 2) | ecosystem: Environmental > Aquatic > Freshwater > Lake | place: Lake Superior, Canada... | reverse complement strand
AGGCTACGGGGGCAAATGGCATCGCCATCGGCACCGGTTCGCAGGCTGTTGCCAGCGGTACAGCCATCGGCTTCGGGGCGGTGGTGCAGCAAAGCGGCGGCGTCGCGCTGGGCTCCGGCTCGGTGGCTTCCACTGCAGCAGGCGTGGCAGGCTACATCCCCGGCAGCGCGAATGCGCAGCAGGAAGCAGCCATCCGAGCCACGACCAGCACGCAGGCCGCCGTGTCCGTGGGCGATGCAGCCAACGGCCAGTTCCGCCAGATCACCGGTGTGGCGGCGGGTTCGGCCGACAGCGATGCAACCAACGTCGCGCAGCTGAAGGCCGTATCGAATGCAGCCAAGGCCGGCAGCGTGCAATACGAGACGAATCCGGACGGATCGGTCAACTACAACCAGATCACGCTGGGTGGCGGCCAGGCGCCGGGCGGCACACGCATCTCCAACGTCGCGCCGGGCATTGCACCGACCGATGCGGTCAACGTGGGCCAGTTGGGGGCAGTGCAGAGCCAGTTGCAGGGCCAGATTGCCGGCGTGCAGCGCATCGCCTACTCGGGCGTGGCGATGGCGACCGCCATGAGCACGCTGCCGCAGGCCATGACGCCGGGCAAGACGCTGCTGTCCGTGGGGGTGGGCAACTACTCGGGCTACAGCGCCATCGCCGTCGGCTTCTCGGCGCGGTCGGACAACGGCAAGTGGGTCTACAAGGTCAACGGCGGCTACAGCGGGACCCGGTTCAACATCGGGGTGGGTGTCGGCTACGAATTCGACTGATGGCCGTCGCCGACGCAACCCGAAGATTGCCGTCGCTCGCAAAGCCCACGGTCCTCGATGCGGAGACGGCCGCCGCCGTGGTGCTGGTGCCCTTGAGTCCGAGGGGCATCTGCGAAACGGATGCGGTCCGGATCGGCAGGCAGCTCTGGCTCGTGACGCAATGGCGCTGCGAGGGGTTGCCTCCGGGCGTCTGGCGGCCGGTGCGGATGATCCGCATCGACGGCCTGGAGCACTGCCCCATGGGCGACAGGCTGGTTCTTGTCGAACCGATGGCCGGCCGGGCGTTCACGGGCAAGGGCGCCTTTCCGGGGTACGAGATCCTGCTTCACCCGGAAATCCTTGTCGATTTCGGTGCGTCGATGCCCGTCACCGAAGCCGCCGCGCGGCGCAGGCGGCGCGTTCAGCAATCAAGAAACCAGAGATGACACAACACATGTCCACCCACGCAACGCCCGCTCTGCGCCGCCGCTTCGCCATCTGCCTCGTGTTGGCCGTCGCAAGCGCCGTGGCCGGGGCCCAGGGCAACCCGCAAGCACCAGGCGCATCGGCCGACGAGCTGCTGCGTGCGAGCGAGCAGGCCCTTCGCCAGATCGACGAGAGCCGCGGCCCGGACCTGTGGAACGCGTCCGCGCCGTTCATCAGGACGAGCTTCTCGCAGGCCGGCTACGTGAACGGCATCCTTCAGGAACGCCAGCGGGTCGGAACGGTGCGTGAACGCAGTTGGGATCGCGTGACGCGCATTCGCGAGAACGGCAACAGCCAAGGTGTGCCGGCCGGCTACTACGCCAGCGTCGATTTCTCGACATATACGGGCAATGGCAACGTTGTCTACGAACGGTTGAGCTTCAGGCTCGAAGACGATGGCTGGCACCCCGTGGGTTACAGCGCACGCGACAAACAGTGAAAATGACCGCGCCCGGTGCCCGGCTCTGCCTGGATGCGCCATGCAGAGACCGGGCATGGTGGCCCTTGTGTTCGACCTCTATGAAACTTTCGACGGTCGGCCTCCTGGCAACCCTCGCTGCAAGTTTGTGGATTCCGGCCTCGGGGGCCGAGGCACCCGGGTGGCCGCATGCCAAGGCGATCACCTGGATCGTCGGTTTCCCTCCGGGCGGCACGATGGACACGCAGGCGCGGATGGTGGCCCAGCTGCTGAGCCGGAAGACGGGGCAGCCCGTGGTCGTGCAAAACAAGGTCGGTGCCTCGGGCGCGCTCGCGTTGCGTGCCACCGCGTCGGCCCCCGCGGACGGCTACACGGTCATGACGGTCACCGGCCCCGGCATCGAGGCGCAGGACGTGCCGCGATGGGGCCACGGACTCAAGCCCGTGGCGCTGCTGTCGAAGGGGCCGATGGTGCTGGTCGCCTCCATGGCCAATGCGCCGCCTGCGGATTTGCAGGCGCTCCTGAAGGAGATGCGCAGCAGGCCGGAAGCCTGGAGCTACGCATCCTCGGGTCTCGGAACACCCCAGCACCTGGCGGGTGAACTGCTCAACAAGCTGGCCGGCACCACCATGTTGCATGTGCCCTACAAGGGCGGAAGCCAGGCCGTGGGGGACGTCGTCGGCGGGCAGGTCCCCCTGGGCATGCTCGGCGTGATGCCGCTGCTTCCCTACATCCGGACGGGGAAGGTCAGGGTGTACGCGGTGACCAGCGCAACCCGCCTGCCCGGTGTGCTGCCTGATGTTCCGACGATGCAGGAGGCCGGCGTCCCTGGCTACGACATCAGCCAGTGGTACGCGCTGGCCGTGCCTGAGGGCGTGCCGCCGGATTGCGTTGCGCAGCTGAACCGGTGGCTGAACGACATCATGGTCTCCGAGGAGATGAAGGAGCCGCTGCGGGCCATCGGGTCTCTCCCGGGGACGGGGTCGCCGGCCGCCGTGGCGTCTTTCGTGCGCGCCGAGGATGAAAAATGGCGCGCCTTCGCGCGCCGCGCGGGCATTCAAGCGACGAACTGATGGGGCGAGAAGGCGGGCAGATTTCTCGCGCTTTCGCGTTCTCTCGCGTTCTTGCGCTCTCGTTATGGCTATCGCCCGTTTCGGGAATGCCGTGGTGCGCAGGGCCTGGGTAGATTCAATCGATCCGTTAACAAACCTCCACCTTCGTGGTGGTTCGAACGAACGGCAGCAGCCCGGATTGCAGGCGGGAAAGGAATCTCTTGGAAACGCATGAAGCGAGCGTCCGGTCCCTGGATGCGGTGTGCCGGTCCTTCGGCCGCACCGAGATCCCACGGGGGCCAGGCACGCGCATCGCCGTGCTCGAAGCGTCGGACCCGGACAGGGATTTCGTGGGCGATGTGATCCGAACGCTGGGGCACGGACTGGCGGAGTTCCGGCGCCCCGCGGACCTGTTGCGGGCGCTGGGCGCGGGCGACAGGTTCGACATCGTGCTGGCCGCATTCGACGGCGACCAGGACGCTGCGTTGTCCGGCGCGCGCAGCCTGCGGCGAGTCATCGGGGCTTCCACGCCGATGCTGCTGATGATGCGTCCCGAACAACTGCGAAGCGCGGAGACCTTCATCATGGATCCGGCGAACGATTTCATCGTGCTGCCCTGCGAGGAGTGCGAGGTCGTCGCGCGCATCGCCGCCTCGCTCAAAGCGGCGCGGTCGCCGGATCTTCTCGAGCGCCTCGCCTTCGGGCGCTATCTGTTCGATCCGCGATCCCGCACCGTGAATTTCGATGAGGAACGCGTCCGGCTGAGGCCCCGGGAGTTCGACCTGGCGCTGTTCCTTTTTCGGAACGCGGGTGTCGTGCAGTCGCGCGATGCGATCTTCAAGAACATCTGGTCCTGGAGCGGCATCCGGCCGATCGGTGCGCGAATGATCGACGTGCACGTCGCGGGCATCCGCAGGAAGCTCAAGCTCAACTTCGATGCCGGGATCGGCGTGACGCTTTCCACCCTCTACGGTCTCGGCTACCTGCTGACCCTCTGCGACCCATGAGAGAACGCCGCCGCACCGGCCAGCCTGCTCACTGGTCCGCGGCCAGCATCGACTGCGCGCCGGCGGCCAGTGCATCCCTGAAAGTCTTTGCCAGCGGCGTCCAGTGGGCGCCGCTGCGCGTGAGGAGCCGGATCGACGGGACGATCCTGAGTTGGGGGACCGTGAGCGTGCAGAGGCCCTCGCGGCTCGCCGCATTCCACAGCGAGCGCGAGGCGAGGGTGATCAGGTTGGCGTGGCGCGCGAGCAGGAGTGCGAACTCCGAGGCCAGGTCGGATTGGATCGCCACGACGGGTGGCGAAAGCCCCTCGCTTTCGAACAGCGCGTTCAATGCGTCGCCGACCGCGGAAGCCGACGAGGCCAAAGCCCAGCGATACGGCTGCAGGTCCGAGAGCGTCAGCGTCTGCCTTGGGGCCAGCGGATGGTCCGAGCGGACGATGGGAAGCAGCGGATCGCGGCCGAGCGCCGTGTTCCTCACGCCTGGCGGCACAGAGGCGATGCTCGAGGTGACGCCCATGTCCAGCTCTCCATTGCGGATACCCTGCACGATCAGTGGATGCGGCAGTTCGATCCGACACGACAGCTTCAGGCCCGGATGCGCATCGAGCAGTCCCGCGATCATTCCGGACATCTGCAGCGCCTGGGCTGCGCTGGAGAATCCGATCCGTATGAACCCCGAGCGGCGATCCCGCATCTGCGCCACAACGCGCGTGGCATCCGCGTAGCCGGTGCTCAGGCGCTGGGCAACCTCGAGGAAGCGCAGCCCCGCCTGCGTCAGATGTGCTCCGCGTGCGTTGCGCTCGAAGAGCGCAAGTCCGAAGGCAAATTCGACCCGGTGAATCGACTTCGTCAGCGCAGAGGGCGTGAGGTCGAGGGCTTGCGCCAGGTGGGCCCGATGCCCGACTTTCGCAACCGCCAGGAAATGGTCGATGTCCTTGAGCGTGAACGCCATCTCCGCGCCCTAGCGGCACCGTGCGGCCGCGCTGCGGGGAGATGGCGTGCAGCGTCCCTTCTCTTTTCTTCTTCTCGAATGTCTCCTCGTGCCCATGTTGTCCTGTCGCCCCCAAAGAAATGGATGCCAGCACGATTGCCTCTGGAAAACAAGTCTAGGCAGGGTCTGCGGACGCGCTCATTCCTGGGTGCGCGATGTTCGATAACCGTTTGCCGCCCAAGCGGCAGCGGTTCGCTCACAACTGGTCGGTGGGCACGAACCACGAGAAAAGCAGCAGCTGCAGCCGGGTCAGCATGCTCGAATCCGGCTCGCTGTCGAGCACCTCGTTGTTGACGTCGCCGGTGCCGATCCACTCGACGTTCTGGCCGTCCGGCTTGAGCACCACGCGATAAACGCCTTCGATGTCGTCCAGCTGGTAGGCGAAGAGCAGCGCCTGCGTCAGGTCGAAGCTGCGCACGCGCACGCCGAACTCGGTGTTCAGGCGAGCCGAGCGCGGATCGAGGTTCATGGAGCCCAGCAGCACCCATTGGCGGTCGACCAGCGCCAGCTTGGCGTGCAGCCGGCCGCGCGCCTTCTTGAGCAGGTCGCGGAACTGGCCGCTGCGCTTGAGCTGCTGCGTGCTCACCTCGTACAGGTTCACGCCCAGCTTGAGCATGTCGACGCGGTAGCGGTTGTAGTTGATGTTGACCAGCGGCTCGTCGCTGTCGGCGAGCGAATTGGTGATGACGGTGATGTTGATCCCGTGGTCGCGCCCCATGCGGATGCGCGCCATGCCCTCGTCGCCCGGGATGAAGTAGGGCGAGATCACCACCACGTTCGACTGCGCGGTGGCCAGCATCTCGTGGAAGCGCTGCGCCAGCGATTCGGTGGGGTGGGCCATGACGCCCAGGGCCTTGTTGGGGCTGTCGGCGGTGGCGTGCGCCTCCGCACGCATCCATTTCGCCTCGTCGATGTTCGCGAGTTGCACGGCCAGCGGCGGGTCGCCGAGCAGGTCGGTGGCGGCCAGCGGGTCGGGCGGCGGGGCGTAGCGCGGGGAGGTGTCGGTCTCGAACGCGGACTTGAGCTCGTCCGGCGTGCGGCTGGTGCCGGCGACCCGCTGCAGCGGGTAGACCACGTCGCTGTTCCAGTAGGTGTCGAAGATGGCGGCCGACTCCGGAACCACCGGGCCCGCCATGAGCACTTCGAAGTCGATGAAGTTCGCGCTCTCGCTGCGCAGGAAATACTCGTCGGCCAGGTTGCGGCCACCCGCGATGACCATGGCGCCGTCGACCACGAACAGCTTGTTGTGCATGCGGTGGTTGAGCCGCCGGAAATCGCCGAAGAACTCCAGCCAGCGCCCGGACGAGTGGTCGCGCATGTTCACGAACGGGTTGAAGAGCCGCACTTCGGCGTTGGGCTCCGCGGCCAGGCCCAGCAGCAGGCGGTCCATGCCCGCCGTGTAGAAGTCGTCGAGCAGCAGGCGCACGCGCACGCCGCGGCGTGCCGCATCGCGCAGCTCCCGCAGCAGGAGCCGGCCGGTCTTGTCGTTGCCCAATTGGTAGGTTTGCACGTCGAGCGAGGACTGGGCGCGCCGCATCAGTTCCAGTCGCGCATCGAGTGCATAGGAGGCCTCGATCAGCGGCCGCAGGCTGGAGAGCCCGTCGGGCGGCGTGTTCAGGTCGATGGCCGCGCGGCCGAGCGCAGTGGCGGGAGAGATCGCGATGGCCTGGCTCGGCGGTTCGGGCGCGCGCGGCGGGAGTCCGGCGCAACCCGTCAGCACCAGGGCGATCAGCAGCAGGACCGGCGCGCGCAGCGCAGGAATCAGAAGGGCAATGAGCTTGTGCATGAGACCTGCCGGCACGGAGAAATGTGCCCGCGGCATCGTAGCCGCTCCGCTCTGCGCCGAGGATGCAAAAGCACAACGCAACCCCTTTGTCACGCCCGGGGATTGGACAAACTGAGATTTTCTACCTACTAAAATGAGAATTATTCTTAATTAACATTTGGAGCGGAGCAGGAATGAAGAGGAAGTTGGTGCGGCAGAGGGCCGTTTCGGTGCTGGTGGGATGCGTGGCCGTTTACACGCAGCATCAGGTGGTGGCCCAGACAGCCGCCCAGGGGTCGCTGCCGGAAGTGCGGGTCGATGCGAACGCGGAAGCCGAAACCGCGACCACGCCCGTGATCGGCTATCGCGCGAAGAACGCCGTTACCGCGACCAAGACCGACACGCCGCTGTCCGAAACGCCGCAGTCCGTGACGGTCGTGACGCGCGACCAGATCGTCGACCAGGGCGCGACCAACCTGCAGGACGCGCTCAACTACGCGGCCGGCGTGCGCTCCGATGCCTACGGCCTCGACTCGCGGACCGACTCGGTGCGCGTTCGCGGCGCCACCCCCGACGTCTACCTCGACGGCCTGCGCCAGGCCTACGGCTACTACACCAGCACCACCCGCACCGACCCCTACACGCTGGAGCGGCTCGAAGTGCTGCGCGGCCCCTCGGGCATGCTGTTCGGCGCGGGCACGGCCGCGGGCGTGGTCAACATGGTCAGCAAGCGGCCGCTGCAGGAAGCCCAGCGCGAAGTGGGCGTGCAGTTCGGCAGCTTCGGCCGCAAGCAGATCCAGGCCGACCTGACCGGGCCGCTCAATGCCGACGGTTCGCTCTCGTACCGGCTGATCGCCGTGCAGCGCAAGTCCGACACGCAGGTCGACTACGTGCCCGACGACCGCAGCCTGATCGCCCCCTCGCTCACCTGGCGGCCCAACGCGGCGACCTCGCTCACGCTGCAAGGCCTGTGGCAAAAGGACAAGAGCGGCAGCAGCTCGCAGTTCCTTCCGTGGGAGGGCACGCTGCTGCCCAACCCGAACGGGCGCCTGCCGGGCAGCCGCTACATCGGTGAGCCGGGCGACTTCTACAACAGCGAGCGCAAGACCTTCGGCTGGCTGTTCGAGCACAAGTTCAACGACGACTGGACCGTGCGGCAGAACTTCCGCTACGCGCAGAACGAAAACGCCAACCAGTACCACTATGGCGCCGCGTTCAGCGGGTTCGACAGCTGGTCCAGCGATCCGATCTTCAAGCGCGTGCTGGGCCGCTACTTCGACAACCAGCTGACCCTCAACCGCACCCAGACGCTGGACAACCACGTCGAGGGCCATTTCCAGACCGGCGCCCTCAAGCACACGCTACTCGTCGGTGCAGACTTCGCGCGCCAGCGCGAGAACGTCTGGAGCGGCACCAATGTCGACACCATCGACGTCTACGCACCGGTCTACGGACACCGCGACGTGCCCGAGGCCACCGCGCTGCCGCGCACGCGCCAGCGCCAGACGGGCATCTACCTGCAGGACCAGATGAAGCTGGACAACTGGATCTTCGTGGCGGGCCTGCGCCACGACCGGGCTTCCTCCAGCGCCGCGGGCAGCGACGAGCAAAAGAGCAGCGCCACCACCAAGCGCTTCGGCCTGATGTATGCCTCGCCCTCGGGCTGGTCGCCTTACGTGAGCTACAGCGAGTCGTTCACGCCGCAGTCGCCGCGCCAGGGGCGCATCTTCACGCCGCTGCGCGGCGAGCAGTGGGAAGTGGGCGTGAAATACGAACCCAAGGACCGCGCCGTGGCCTTCAGCGCCGCGGTGTACGACCTGCGCGAGAAGAACCAGGTCGTCGAGGAGCAGCCGAACGTGTTCTCGCAGCGCGGCCTCACCAAGACCAAGGGCGTGGAACTCGAAGCCAAGGGCTCGATCGGCTCCAACCTCGACCTGATCGCCCACTACAACTACACCGACGCCGATGCGCAGATCGAGGGCCTGCCCAAGCACCAGGCCAGCGTCTGGGCGAAGTACAGGTTCTCCATCGGCGGCGCGAGCGGTTTCTCGGCCGGCGCCGGCGTGCGCCTGATGAGCTCGTTCCGCGACACGCAGTTCGGCGTGGGCCCGCGCATACCGGGCATCGCGCTGGCCGACCTCGTGTTCGCCTACGACACCGCGAGCTGGCGCTATGCGCTCAACATCAACAACGTGACGGACAAGAAGTACTTCAGCACCTGCCTGTCGCGCGGTGACTGCTGGTACGGTTCGCGCCGCAACATCGTCGCGAGCGCCACCTACCGCTTCTAAACTCCGCGTTCAACCTACACAGCCACCACGACATGAACAGCCGAAAGATCAAGACCTGGGCCTGGGTGCACAAGTGGAGCAGCCTCGTGTGCACGGTGTTCATGCTGCTGCTGTGCATCACCGGCCTGCCGTTGATCTTCCACCACGAGATCGGGCACCTCTTGGGCACCGAGGTCGAGGCGCCGAAGATGCCGGCCAACACGCCGCGCATCAGCCTGGACAAGGTGCTGGACATCGCCAAGGCGAAGCACCCCGACCGCGTGGTGCAGTTCGCCTCGCAGCCCGAGGACGACGACGGCCTGTGGTTCGTCACGCTCACGCCCACGCCGGCGCCCACCGACGACTTCAAGTCCGTCGCGGTCGATGCGCGCACCGGCGTCGTGCTGGCCCAGCCCAAGTTCGACGAGGGCTTCATGTACGTGATGTTCAAGCTGCACGTCGACCTGTTCGCGGGGCTTCCCGGCAAGCTGTTCCTCGGCTTCATGGGGCTCCTGCTGCTGGTGGCGATCGTCTCGGGCGTGGTGCTCTATTCGCCCTTCATGCGCAAGCTCGACTTCGGCACCGTGCGGCGCGAGAAGCGTCCGCGCCTGAAGTGGCTCGACCTGCACAACCTGCTGGGCATCGTCACGCTGGTGTGGCTGTTCGTGGTGGGCTCCACCGGCATGATCAACACCTGGGCCGACCTGGTCATCAAGTACTGGCAGTACGACCAGCTCAGCACGCTGCTCGCGCCCTACAAGGACCAGCCGACGGTGCCCGTGGCCGAGCGCGGCTCGGTGCAGCGCTCGATGGACGAGGCCCTGCAGCGCACGCCCGGCATGAAGCTGTCGTTCATCGCGTTCCCCGGCACCGCGTTCTCGAGCCCGCACCACAACACCTTCTTCATGCGCGGCAGCGAGCCCTTCACCTCGAAGCTGCTGCAGCCGGTGCTGGTCGATGCCAAGACCGCGGAGGTGACGGCGGCGCCGAAGATGCCGTGGTACCTCACGGCCCTGCTCGTGTCGCAGCCGCTGCATTTCGGCGACTACGGCGGCATGCCGATGCAGATCCTCTGGGCGCTGCTGGACATCGCGACCATCATCGTGCTGGGCAGCGGGCTCTACCTGTGGCTCAAGCGCGGCAACGCCGTGCCGGCGAAGACGCCTGCGGCTTCGCCCGTCTCGGAGCGCGCGCCGCCCACGGCAGCGGGCGCGCAGCCCGATCCGGCACCGGCCATGAAGGTGCAGGCATGACGACGCACCACAAGACGCAGCACCAGTCCTTCTGGCGCATGTGGGGCTGGCCGATCGTGCTCGGCGTGCTGACGACCATCGGCCTCATTTCCGCGCTCTTCAGCGACGGCGGGTTCGGCGACATGCTGGCCTGGGTGGCATTGGGCATTCCGGTCGCGGTGTGCGCCTGGCACGGCTGGCGCCGGTCGCCCAGGAATTAGCCGCGGTGCCGCCGGATTTCCGGCGGACAGATCAGACAACGCTGCCAACAGCCCGCGCAACAACGCGGGCCGTTGGATTTTCATGCGTACCTTCGCCTGCGGTCAGTTGATGGTCAGCGTTTGATGTCACGGCTTTGCCGTCGAGAGGTCATACAACCTCCGCATGATCCGGCCCGCGCTGGCCGTCCGTGAAGGAATGGCGAGCGCCTCGCCCTTTCTTTCGCGGACTTTTTCTCCCATGACCTTTTCCTTACCTCGCACGTCGCGTGCGCCAGCGGCGATCGTCGCCGTGGCCGCTCTCACCCTGCTTTCGGCCTGCGGCGGCAGCAACGGCAATAACGGCGCCGGCAGCTTCTTCTTCCCACCTGCAGCGCCCGCACCGGCCGCACCGCCGGCAGCCCCACCGCCCGCAGCGGAAGCCGGTGCACAGGTGCAGGTCGCCTTCATGCCGGACATCCACTTCCACGACGTCTACGCCAACTTCAAGGACGGCTCGTTCCCCGGCGTCTTCAATCCGAAGTCCGGCCGCAACGCGACCATCCGCCTGATGCACGCGCAGATGACTTCCACGCGCCTGTTCAACGAAAACTACTTCGCGTTCATCGCGGCGCTGGACGATGCCGTGGCGCGCGGCGTGAAGCTCATCGCGCTGCCGGGCGACTTCTCGGACGACGGCCAGCCGGTGCACATGCGCGGCCTGCAGAAGATCCTGGACGAGTACGCCGCCAAGCACGGCATCCAGTTCTTCGCCGCACCCGGCAACCATGATCCGAACCGGCCCATCGAGCGCCCGGGCGGCAAGGGCGACTACCTCGGCCTGGACCCCAACTCCGGCCGTGCCGGCTTTCCGCAGCCAGTGTTCAGCCGCGGCGGCAACGGCGACTGCGCGCCCGGCAACTACAGCGGCGAATGGGGCAAGGTCAACTTCTCGTACTGCACCGAAGAGGTCAAGGAGATGGGCTACGCGGGCATCACCCAGGCCCTGGACCAGCACGGCTTCATGCCCAAGGCTTCGTACAAGTACTTCGAGACGCCCTACAGCACCTACACCTACCAGAACTACACCGTGGCGCAGGCCAAGGAGCAGGCGGTCTGGAGCAGGCGCGAGTTCGAGATCTGCGCGCAAGGCGCCGGCGGCACCTACAAGAAAGATGGCTACACCTTCTGCCGCAACGTGCCCGACACAAGCTACCTCGTCGAACCGGTGGAGGGCCTCTGGCTCGTCGGCATCGACGCCAACGTGTACGTGCCGACCGGCGCGGGCGTGAACGACTTCAACGGCTCCGGCGACGCGGGCTACAACAAGATGCTGACCCACAAGCCGCACGTGATCGCGTGGCTCAAGGACGTGGTCGCGCGCGGCAAGAAGCAGGGCAAGCAGGTGGTGGCGTTCAGCCACTTCCCGATGAGCGAGTTCTTCAATGGCGCCTCCGACGACATCATCGCGCTGCTCGGCGCGGGCAAGATGCAGATGGTGCGCCGTCCCACCGAGGACGTGACCAAGGCGCTGGCCGACACCGGCCTGCAGGTGCACGTGGGCGGCCACATGCACTTCAACGACACGGCCATCCGCAACTACGACGACGGCCATGGGCTGGTGAACATCCAGGCGCCGTCGATGGCGGCCTACGTGCCGGCCTACAAGCTGCTGACCTTCAAGGACGCCACCCACATCGACGTGCAGACCGTGCGCCTGGACGACGTGCCGCGCTTCGACGAGCTGTTCGATCTCTACCGCGAGGAGCACCGCTACTTCAGCGACTTCGGCTTCATGCTGCCCGGCGGCAGCAATGGCGTGCTGTGGAACAAGTCGGTGCTCGACGCGAAGAGCTACGGCGAGTTCAGCACCCGCTACATGTCGGAACTGGTGCGCCTGCGCCTCCTGAACGACGACTGGCGCTGCGAGATGCGCGAGCTGGTGAAGAGCCCGCTCTACGGCTCCGACCTGCTGGTGCTCTCGCAACTGCAGACCAAGGTCACGCTCAAGCAACTGGGCAACACCGGCAACCACGGCCTCTTGAGCAATGCGTTCTTCGCCTGCCTGTCGGACGCGGGCGGCGACGGCAGCGCGAGCGCTGCCTACGCCAAGGACTACGGGGATGCCGAGCTCAAGGCCCGCGCGCTGGCCAACGCCAACGGCATGCGCCTGGAAGACTTCAACCAGTGGAAGGCGATCGACCTCGCCGGCGACTTCGTGCGCCTGGCCAATGCCGGCGACCTCGCGTTCGCCGACATCCCCGCCGATCGCGCCAAGCAATACAAGCTGATCGCACAGGCGCTGGAAGGCACCAACGCCACGCTCAAGCTGAACGGGCAGCAGGTCGCCAACGACAACGCGGTGAACGCCGTGTTCCAGGCGCGCTTCAAGCCGCTCATGGAGATCCTGCTGAAGCTCGCCAAGGGCGCGCCCACGCAGCACTTCGTGATCGACCTCCAGGCCAACAAGCTGATCGACATGACCACGGCGCCCACGCCGTTCTGAGAGCCACGACATGACGCATCAACAAGAAACCAAGAGCCTGTCGGGCAAGCTGAAGCGCCGCGGCGTTCTTCTTGGCGCGGGCAGCGCCATCCTGGCCGGCTGCGGCGGTGGAGGGAGCGGCGGCGGGCTGCCGTTCCTGCCCGTGCCCGCCCCGGCACCCGCACCAGCCCCTGCACCGGCCCCCGCGCCGGGACCGGCGCCCGAACCCGAAGTCAGCGCCCCCACGCTCACGGGCCGCGCCGTGCTGGCCGCCGACAGCTACGTGGCCGGCCCGACCTCGGGCCAGTTCATCTCCGGCGGCGACCTCTCGCGCGCCAAGGATGTCTACGGCTACACGCTGCCGTTCCAGAACAAGCAACCCATGCAGGGCTTCTCGGCGATGGTGCCGAGTCCGATGCCGGGCGTCTTCTACGTGATGCAGGACAACGGCTTCGGCGGCCGCGCCGCATCGCCGGACGCCTTGTTGCATGTCTACGCAGTGAAGTTCGACTGGGCGCAGAGCAAGCTGATTCCCGTCAACTTCCAGACCGGTGCGGCGCTCGCCGAATTCACCGCCGAGAGCTACGTGCGCCTGAGCGACCCGAACCGCAACCTCGGCTACGGCATCGTCGCGGACATGGCCAACTACCCCGGCGCCTCGGTGTCGCCGGCCGGCCAGACGATTCCGGTGGACCCGGTCATCACCGCCGGCCGCCTGCTCACGGGCTACGACATCGACCCCGAGTCGCTGCAGGTCGATGCGGAGGGCAACCTCTGGATCGGCGACGAGTTCGGTCCCTTCATCCTGAAGTTCGACAACAAGGGCCGCCTGCTGTCGCGCGAGGTGCAGATGCCCAACCTCGTGAAGCTCGGCGCCAACCCGCTGGTGCAGACCTCGAACAACCCGTACATCCAGTCGAACACCTCGGTGGCCAACCTCGGCGGCTCGGGCGGGCTGGAAAGCATGGCGCTCAACGCCAGCCGCACCAAGCTGTATGCGATGTTCGAGAAGGAGCTGAACGGCGACAACCCGCAGCGCCGCATCATCAGCGTGTACGACATCGCCTCGCAGAATTTCGAGACCCGGACCTTCGCCTACCGCGTGAGCACCGGCCAGCGCATCAACGGCGACGGTAACCTGGAGACCGAGGTCTACAGCGTGAACGACATGGCCGCGATCAACGACACCGAGTTCCTCGTGGTCGAGAAGGACAGCGGCGCGGGCGACGTGCGCACCGGCAAGTTCGCCGCCTCGGGCACGTCGCGCAATGCGGCGCGCTTCAAGCGTGTCTTCAAGATCGACATCACTCAGGCCGACAGCGACGGCTACCTGAAGAAGGAAGAGGTCGTCGACCTGATGAACCTGCTCGACCCGAAGGGGCTGGGCGGCGAGGCGACGATCGAGGGTGTCTTCACCTTCCCGATGGAGTGCGTGGAAGTGGTGACCATCGTCGATGCGCAGACGCTGATGCTGGTGAACGACAACAACTACCCGGGCGGTTCGCCGTCGCGCGTGCCCACGAAGGTCGATGCCAACGAGTTCATCCGCATCCGCCTGCCCAAGCCGCTGGCTGTGGCGTCGGTGAAAGCCTGACGCCGCCTGCGGCCGACGGGCCGCAGAATCGGCGGATGAAATTCACGCCTGTTGCCGCCGCTGCCTGCCTGCTGGTCAATGCCTCGCTGCCCGTACAGGCACAGCAGGCCGAGGTGGCGGGCCAACTGCCCGAAGTCACCGTCTCCACGCCGCGCGGCCAGGTCGCGCCGTTCAACGTGCCCGGCTCGGTCGACCGGGTCGATGGCCAGGAGATGCGCGAGGGCCGCCTGCAGGTGAACCTCTCCGAAAGCCTCGGCGCGGTGCCGGGGCTGCAGGTGCAGAACCGGCTGAATTACGCGCAGGACCTGCAGCTGTCGATCCGCGGCTTCGGTGCGCGCTCGACCTTCGGCGTGCGCGGGGTGCGGCTCTATGTGGATGGCATTCCGGCCACCTTGCCCGACGGGCAGGGGCAGACGTCGAACATCGACATCGGTTCGATCGATCGCGTGGAGATCTTGCGCGGGCCGTTCTCGGCGCTCTACGGCAACTCGTCGGGCGGGGTGCTGCAGGCCTTCACCGCATCGGGCGAAGGCGCGCCGCGGCTTTCCTATTCCGCGGCCGGCGGCAGCTTCGGTACCTGGCGGCAGTCGCTGCAGGTCAGCGGATCGCAGGGCGCGGTCGATTACCTGCTGGGCGCGAGCCGCTTCCACACCGACGGCTGGCGCGAGCACAGTGCCGCGCGGCGCGACATCGCCAACGGCAAGCTGGGCATCGCGCTGGACAACGGCGACAAGCTCACGATCGTGCTCAACAGCGTGCGCATCGACGCGCAGGACCCGCTGGGCCTGACCGCCGACCAGTACGCGCTCGCGCCCCGCAACGCGCCGCTCGCGACGCAGTACGACACGCGCAAGACGGTCGAGCAGACGCAGCTCGGCCTGCTCTACGAGCGGCGCATCGACGCGACGCAGGGGCTGCGCCTCATGGTCTACGGCGGCGAGCGCAAGACCACGCAGTACCAGTCGATCCCGCCCTCGGCGCAGCAGAACCCGTTGCATGCGGGCGGCGTGATCGATCTCTCGCGGCAGTACGGCGGCGTCGACGTGCGCTGGACCGCCGCGCTGCAGCTGGCCGACCGGCCGCTCGACGTGGTGGCGGGCCTGGGCTACGACAGCCTGCGCGAACGCCGCCGCGGCTACGAGAACTATCTTGGAAGCGTCGCGAACCCGGTACTGGGCGTGCAGGGGCGCTTGCGTCGCAGCGAGCGCAACGAGGTCTGGAACCTCGACCCCTACGCGCAGGCCACCTGGCGCTTCACCGACCGCTGGACGCTGGAGGCCGGCGTGCGCCGCAGCAGCGTGCACTTCGCATCGAACGACCGCTACATCGTGGGTGCGAACCGCGACGACAGCGGCACCGCGCGCTACAGCAAGACGCTGCCGGTGGCTTCGCTGCGCTACCAGGCGACGCCGGACCTTGCGCTCTATGGCTCCATCGGCCGCGGGTTCGAGACGCCGACGCTCAACGAACTCTCGTACCGCTCGGGTGGTGCGAGCGGGCTCAACTTCGCGCTGCGGCCGTCGGTGAACGACAGCATCGAACTGGGCGCGAAGGCGCGGCTCGCGGGCGGGCTGCTGACGGCGGCGCTGTTCCAGACCCGCACGCGCGACGAGATCGTGACCGACACCAACATCGGCGGCCGCGCCACGTTCCAGAACGCGGGGCGCATGCGGCGCAACGGCTTCGAGCTGGGCTGGCAGCACGAGACGTCGAACCACTGGCGCACGCAGCTGGCCTACACATGGCTCGATGCGACATACCGCGATGCCTTCTGCTCGCCGTCGCCCTGTGCGGCCGCCAACACCGTGGCCGGCGGCAATCGCATTCCGGGCATCGCGCGGCAGTCGCTGTTCGCGTCGCTGGGCTGGGTGCCGCCTGAGGGCTGGCGCGCCGGTGTCGAGATGCGTGCGCTCGGGCGCATCCAGGCGAACGACGTCAACACCGCGAGCGCGCCGGGCTATGCGGTCGCGGCGCTGTATGCGGGCTATCTGAAGAAATGGGAGCGCTGGGAGTTCAGCGCCTTCGCGCGTGTCGACAACCTGTTCGACCGGCGCTACGTGGGCTCGGTCATCGTCAACGAAGGCAATGCGCGCTATTACGAGCCCGCGCCGGGCCGCAACTGGACGGTGGGCCTGAGCGGTGCATACCGCTTCTGACGACCCACCGTCTTTTTCTACTTACTTGAGGCCGGCTGCTGCGCGCAGTGCGGCGGCTTGCGTGGTGGCCTCCCAGGTGAACTCGGGCTCTTCGCGGCCGAAGTGGCCGTAGGCGGCGGTCTTCTGGTAGATCGGGCGCAGCAGGTCGAGCATCTGGATGATGCCCTTCGGACGCAGGTCGAAATGTTCGCGCACGAGCTCGGCGATCTTGTCGTCGGGGATGAGGCCCGTGCCTTCGGTGTAGACCGTGATGTTCATCGGCTCGGCCACGCCGATCGCATAGGCCACCTGGATCTGGCACTGGCGCGCGATGCCGGCGGCCACGATGTTCTTGGCCACGTAGCGGGCGGCATAGGCGGCCGAGCGGTCGACCTTCGACGGGTCCTTGCCCGAGAACGCGCCGCCGCCGTGCGGGCAGGCGCCGCCGTAGGTGTCGACGATGATCTTGCGGCCGGTGAGGCCGCAGTCGCCCTGCGGGCCGCCGATGACGAAGCGGCCGGTCGGGTTGATCAGATAGCGCGTGTCCTTGAGCCACTCCTTGGGCAGCACCGGCTTGATGATCTCCTCGATGATGGCTTCCTTGAACGAATCCTTCATCTTGGTTGCGGTTTCGCTCTGGTCGGGGCTGTGCTGCGTCGAGAGCACCACGGTGTCGATGCTGTGGGGCTTGCCGTCCACGTAGCGCATCGTGACCTGGCTCTTGGCGTCGGGGCGAAGGAACGGCAGGCGGCCGTCCTTGCGCAGCTGGGCCTGGCGTTCCACGAGGCGGTGGGCGTAGTAGATCGGCGCGGGCATCAGCTCGGGCGTTTCGTCGCACGCGTAGCCGAACATCAGGCCCTGGTCGCCGGCGCCGGTGTTCAGGTGGTCGTCGGAGGCGTGGTCCACGCCCTGGGCGATGTCGTTGGACTGCTTGTCGTAGCAGACCATCACCGCGCAGCCCTTGTAGTCGATGCCGTACTCGGTGTTGTCGTAGCCGATGCGCTTGATGGTGTCGCGCGCGACCTGGATGTAGTCGACGTGCGCGTTGGTGGTGATCTCGCCGGCGAGCACCACGAGGCCGGTGTTGGTCAGCGTCTCGGCGGCCACGCGGCTGCGGGGGTCCTGCTCGAAGATGGCGTCCAGGATGGCGTCCGAGATCTGGTCGGCGACCTTGTCGGGGTGGCCTTCGGAGACGGATTCGGAAGTGAAGAGGAAGTCGTTCGCCATTTGTTCAAAGCTCCTTGAAGTGGTTTGGCGCGTTGCCAACTCTGCGGAGCCCTGGCGAACGCTTTAGCAGATGCCGATGAATCGGCGGTACACAATCGCTTCGCGCTTGTGGTTGTCGCCCTGCAAGTTGTTCCGTAACTCGGCGACAATTTGCATTCTATTCGAGCCGCGCAATACCATGCGCGCGCGTCCCATTTTTGACTCCCTTTCCCGTTCAATGATCACCCTGTTTCGCCTGCTCGCCCGCGTGCCGATGCCGTTGATGCATCGCCTGGGCGCCATGCTGGGCTGGCTGGTCTGGTTCTCTGCGCCGGACTACCGCCGCCGATTCAAGGCCCATGCCGAAAGCGCGGGTTTCGCGCCCGGCCAATACCGTCCCGCCATCGCCGCCGCCGGCCATATGGCCTCCGAGCTGCCCTGGCTCTGGCTGCGCCCGCAGGGCGAGAGCGTGCTGCCGCGCGTGCTGCGTTGGGAAGGCGTCGAGGCCTTCGAGGCCGCCATGCGGGCGAAGAAGGGCGTGATCCTGGTCGCGCCGCACCTGGGCAGCTGGGAGATGTGCGGGCAGGCGATCGGCGAGCGCTTCTTCGAGGCCTTCGGGCCGATCACCGCGCTGTTCCGTCCGGCGCGCAAGAAGTGGATGGCCGACCTGATCGCCGCGGGCTCGCGCGACCGGCCCGGCCTGCAGACGCTGCCGACCAACAACACCGGCGTGCGCGGCCTGATCCGCACGCTGCGCAATGGCGGCTACACCGGCATCCTGCCCGACCAGGTGCCGCCGGCGGGGCAGGGCGTGTGGGTGCCTTTTCTCGGCCGGCCGGCCTACACCATGACCCTGCTCCCGCGCCTCGCGCAGCAGACCGGCGCGGCGTGTTTCCTCAGCGTGTGCGAGCGGCTGCCGCGTGGCGCGGGCTATGTGATCCGCTTCGAGCCCATCGTGGGCACGGCGCTGACCGACCCGAACGCTTCTGTCGAAGACGCGGCTGCGGCAATGAACGACGGCATCGGCCGCCTGATCCGCAGCCTGCCCGGCCAGTACGTCTGGGACTACGCGCGCTACAAGGAGCCGCGTGTCGACCGGGCCGTTGCGACTGCCACCGGGGAGCAGACGCCATGAGCCTCAGTTCACGCCTGGGCATCGGCTTCATGCGGGTGCTGGCACCGCTGCCCCTGCCGCTCGTGCGCGGCTTCAGCAGGATCCTCGGCCGCTTGCTGCACACCATCGCCGTGCCGCGGCGGCGCGTGGTCGACAGGAACCTCGCCATCTGCTTCCCGGAGAAATCGGAGGCCGAGCGCCGCGCCATCGCGCGCGAGACCTTCGTCTTCGTCGCGCAGTCGTGGCTGGATCGCAGCTGGCTGTGGCATGCGCCGGAGAAGGTGGTGGCGAGCCGCCTGAAGATCGTGGGCTCGGCATCCGAGATCGCCGAGATCGCCGAGGGCACCGCGCCGATGATCCTGTTCGCGCCGCACTTCTATGGCCTCGACGCCGCGGCCACCGCGTTGACGATGCACACGGCGCGCCCGTCGGCCACGATCTACACGACGCAGCGCGACCCGATGGTCGATGCCTGGATCCGCGAAGGCCGCACGCGCTTCGGCGACGTGGCCGCGCTCAACCGGGTCGACGGCATCAAGCCCGTGCTCTCGGGCCTGCGCAAGGGCGGCCTGCTGTACCTGCTGCCCGATATGGACTTCGGCCGCGACCAGACGATCTTCGTGCCGTTCTATGGCGTGCAGGCCGCGACCGTGCCCTCGCTCTCGCGTTTCGCGCGGCTGGGCAAGGCCAAGGTGGTGCCGGTGGTGGCGAAGCTCACGCCCGGCGGCTACGAGATCGAGGTGAAGTCGGCGTGGCAGAACTTCCCGACCGACGACGTCGAGGCCGACACGGCGCTCATGAACGAGCGGCTGCAGGGGTATATCGACGCGATGCCGTCCCAGTACTACTGGGTGCACCGCCGCTTCAAGACCCGCCCCGAGGGCGAGCCCCCCATCTACTGATTACGGGCTGCGCTGCAGGAAGGCCTCGATCTCGCGCGCGACCAGCTGCGGCTGCTCGTGCACGATCCAGTGGGTCGCGTTGGGCACCTTCTTGACCTCGAGCTTCGGCACGTACTCCTCGAGCCCTTCGAGCAGGCCCGGCAGCAGCGCCGCATCGTCCAGTGCCCAGAACACGAAGGTCGGCACGTTCACCGTGAAGCGCTCGCGCGGCAGCACCGGGATGCTGTCGACGGTCTGGCCCGGCAGCGGCGGCTTCATCGGCGTCACGCGGTAGAGGTTGCAGGCGCCGGTGAGACCCGCGCTCCAGACCTCGCGGTACTGCTGCTTCACTTCTTCGGTGAGCCAGCCGAAGCCGTCGGGGCCGGCCTTCATCAGCGTGAAGAAGGGCCACATGCGTTTGAAGTCGTCGGCCGCGAGCAGCGCCTCGGCATCGGGGCGCGAGAGGAAGTGCATGTAGGCGCTGGCCTGCTGCTGCGCCGGGCTGTTGCGCAGTTCGCGCGTGAAGGTGCCGGGGTGCGGCGAATTGATGATGACCAGCCTGCCGACCTGCGCCGGGAACGCGTTGGCGTAGCCCCAGGCGAAGGCGCCGCCCCAGTCGTGGGCGACCAGCGCGGCCATCGTGCCGTCGGCGCTTTCGGTGGCGACGAGCTGCTGGATGTCCTGGATCAGCAGGTGCGCCTTGTATTCGGCCACCTCGGTCGGTGAACTGGATTTCTCGAAGCCGCGCAGGTTGGGCGCCACGCAGCGGTAGCCGCCGTGGGCGGGGTCCGCGAAGTAATCGAGCAGTTCGTCCCAGATGAACGCGGCCTCGGGAAAGCCGTGCAGGAACACCATCAGCGGCCGGCCCGGCTTGCCGCTCGCGCGGCAGCTCAGGGTGGTGCCGTTGGGCAGGCTGCGTTGGAAGGTCTCGATCATGCTTCTCGTCTCCTTGGGTTGACTGTCGCTATTGTTTTGATAGTGAACGAAGCAGGCGGGGCGGTCAATGCAGCCGTTCGGCCTCAGGTTTCTTCCGGGGGCTCCGGCTCTTCCTGCGGCTCGGCCGGCGCAGCGCCGCCTTCCGGGTGCACCCACTGCCACAGCAGCTGGGCCGCGTCGCCCACGCCCTGCTTCTTCAGCGCGGAGAACAGTTTGACCTCGCCGCCGCCGGCCTGGAGTCGCGTGATCGACAGCACCTTGGCGCCCTCGCTGCGCGTGAGCTTGTCCGACTTGGTCAGCAGGATGAGGAACTTGAGGCCTTGCTGCACGCGCGGGCGGATCACATCGAGCAGGATCTCGTCGAGCTCGGTCAGGCCGTGGCGCGGATCGCACATCAGGACAACCCCTCGCAGGCTTTCGCGCGTCATGAGGTAATTGCCCATCACGCGTTGCCAGCGCAGCTTGGCTTCCTTCGGCACGGCCGCGTAGCCGTAGCCGGGCAGGTCGGCCAGCACTGCATCGTCGACCTTCTGCTTGCCGATGCCGAACAGGTTGATGTGCTGCGTGCGGCCCGGCGTCTTCGAGGCAAAAGCCAGGCGCGTCTGCTGGGTGAGTGTGTTGATGGCGGTCGACTTGCCGGCGTTCGAACGGCCGACGAAAGCGATCTCGGGCAGGTCGACCGGAGGCAGGTGTTCCAGCTGCGGAGCGCTGGTGAGGAAGTGGGCGGTGTGCAGCCAGCCGAGGGCCACGCGCTCGCGTTCGGCGACCTGCGGGTCCGCGGCGGGGGCCGCGCGGGGAGGATAAGCGGCGGACTTGGCGCGCGGGGAGGTCATCAATGGGCTTTCGGAACGGGGCGCCATTGTAGAATCGCGGGGTTTTGCGCCATAAATCTAAGCCCCCGATATGAAGTTGTTTGCCAATATTCTGCTTGCAGCCCTCATGGGCGTCACAGCCAGCGCGAGTTTTGCAGCCGATGAACATGCAGCCGCCCCCGCAGCGGCAGCAGCCAAGCCGGCCAAGCCCGACCCCGCCAAGGGCGACACGGTGTTCAACGCAACGCCGGCCAACAGCCAGAGCTGCGCTTCGTGCCACAACGCCGACGGCAACTCGGCCATCGCGGCCAATCCGAAGCTGGCGCAACAGCATCCCGAATACATCCTCAAGCAGCTGCAGGACTTCAAGTCCGGCGCCCGCAAGAGCGCGATCATGAAGCCGCTGGCTTCGGCGCTGTCGGACGAAGACATGCGCAACATCGCCTGGTTCGTCGGCTCGAAGAAGGTCAAGACCGGCTTCTCGAAGGACAAGGACACCATCGCCCTCGGCGAGAAGATCTACCGCGGCGGCATCGGCGATCGCCAGATCCCGGCCTGCGCAGGCTGCCACAGCCCGAACGGCGCCGGCATTCCCGCCCAGTACCCGCGCCTGGGTGGCCAGAACGCCGAATACACCATCGCCCAGCTGACGGCCTTCCGCGACAACGTGCGCCTGAACAGCCTGCCGATGACCGGCGTCGCCGCCAAGCTCAACGACCGCGAAATCAAGGCCGTGGCCGACTACATCGCCGGCCTGCGCTGATTCCGCGCCTTCCAGCGTGAACTAACCGCCGACAACAACCCCAAACAAAGGGCGGGCCGATCCAGGAGGATGGCCCGCCCTTTTGCTTTTTTCTCCTTTTCCAGCGCCCCACCCGATGTCAGTCTCCACCCATGGCCTTCGCGTTCATCGCGGCCCGCAAGTGCTTCGCGCAGCGGTGGAGCTGTTCTCGTCGATGCGCTTCGCGATCGCGCTGCTCACCGTCATCTGTATCGCCTCGATCATCGGCACGGTCATCAAGCAGCACGAGCCGATCAACAACTACATCAACCAGTTCGGGCCGTTCTGGGCGGAGCTGTTCCGCGCGGCGCGGCTCGATTCGATCTACAGCGCCTGGTGGTTCCTGCTGATCCTGCTGTTCCTGGTGATCAGCACCACGCTGTGCATCGCGCGCAACACGCCGCGCATCCTGGTCGACCTGAAGACCTTCAAGGAAGACATTCGCGCGCAGAGCCTGAAGGCCTTCGGCCAGCGGGCCGAGAACAAGCTCGCCGAAACGCCGGACGCGGCCGCCAACCGCATCGGCCAGCTGCTGGTGAGCGGCGGCTGGAAGGTCAAGCTGCAGCAACGCGACGGCTCGGGCGATGGCAAGGCGGCGCCGGGCTGGATGGTCGCGGCGCGCGCCGGTGGCGCCCACAAGCTGGGCTACATCGCGGCGCACAGCGCGATCGTGCTGGTGTGCATCGGCGGCCTGCTCGACGGCGACCTCGTGGTGCGCGCGCAGACCTGGTTCAACGGCAAGAGCGTGTTCACCGGCGGCGGCATGATCGCCGACGTGGCGCCCGAGCACCGGCTCTCGGTCAACAACCCGACCTTCCGCGGCAACATCCTCGTGCCCGAAGGCGGGCAGGGCAGCGTGGCCATCCTGAACCAGGCCGACGGCGTGCTGCTGCAGGAGCTGCCGTTCTCCATCGAGCTGAAGAAATTCATCGTCGACTACTACTCGACCGGCATGCCCAAGCTCTTCGCGAGCGAGGTGGTGCTGCACGACCGCGAGACCGGCGCGCAGGTGCCGGCGCGCATCGAGGTGAACCATCCCGCCAGCTACAAGGGCGTGGAGATCTATCAGTCGAGCTTCGACGACGGCGGCTCCAAGGTGAAGCTCAAGGCGGTGCCGATGGCGGCCGCGGCCAAGCCCTTCGAGGTCGAAGGGATCATCGGCGGCCCGAGCACCGAGATCACCAACGGCAAGGACAAGCTCACGCTCGAATACGCCGCGCTGCGCGTGATCAACGTCGAGAACTTCGCCGACGGCGGCGCGATGGGCAGCGGCGCCGACGTGCGCAAGGTCGACCTGCGCCACAGCCTCGAATCGCGCCTGGGCGCGGCCAACAAGACCAACAAGCCGAAGGTGCTGCGCAACATCGGCCCGAGCATCGGCTACAAGTTGCGCGATGCCGCCGGCCAGGCGCGGGAGTACCAGAACTACATGGTGCCGGTCGACACCGGCGACGGCCAGCCGGTGTTCCTGCTGGGCATGCGCGAGAAGCCCGAGGACCCGTTCCGCTACCTGCGCGTGCCGGCCGACGAGCAGGGCTCGATGGACGGCTTCGTCCGCATGCGCACCGCGCTCGGCGACCCCGACACCCGCGCGCGAGCCATCGAGCGCTACGTCGCCAAGGCGAGCGATCCGAAGCGGCCCGAGATGGCCGAGCAACTGCGCGTGTCGGCCACCCGCGCGCTCGCGCTGTTCTCGGGCAGCGAGCGTGCCCGCGCCGATGCCACGACGGCCGGCGGCTGGCAGGCGATTGCCGAATTCATGGAAGTCAACGTGCCCGAGGCCGAGCGCGAACGCGCCGGCGCGGTGCTGGTGCGCATCCTCAACGACGTGCTGTTCGAGGTGCTCAACCTGAGCCGCGAAAGCGCGGGCCTTGCGGCCCTGCCGAGCGACGACAAGTCGCAGGCCTACCTCACCCAGGCGGTGCTGGCCATCAGCGATGCACACTTCTACCCGGCGCCCGTCGCGATGATGATGACCGACTTCACCCAGGTGCAGGCCAGCGTGTTCCAGGTGGCGCGTGCCCCTGGGAAGAACGTCGTCTATCTCGGGTGTCTGTTGCTGATCGTCGGGATTTTTGCCATGCTGTACGTGCGCGAGCGTCGGCTCTGGGTGTGGCTCACCCCCGATGGCACCGCATCCGGAGACAACACGACGGCCGCCACGATGGCCTTCTCGGTCAACCGCAAGACGATCGACAGCGACCGCGAATTCGAGAATCTCAAGCACAAGCTGCTCGCGCTGAACAAAGCAGAACCAGAGACACCATGAACACCACGACCCTCACGCTCAATGAAAGCTGGCTCTCGCGCCGCAACCTGTTCGACTGGGTGTTTGCGGCGCTGGTGCTGGCCGGCGGCCTGTTCGCCTTCACCCGCTATGCGGGGTCGATGGACTACTACGAGAAGCCGATCCTCGCCGCCGCGGTGATCGCGATGATCTCCATCGGCTGGTTCTGGCGACCGTTGCGGGTGCTGGCGATCGTGGTGGCCGCGGCCTCGCTGCTGGCAATCACGTCGTATCAAGGCGACCTGGCGCGCGCCGACTCGGTGTTCTGGCTCAAGTACTTCCTCTCGAGCCAGTCGGCCATCCTCTGGATGAGCGTGCTGTTCTTCATGAGCACGGTGTTCTACTGGCTCGGCTTCTTCGGCGGCAAGCAGTCCGACACCTTCGATGCGATCGGCTCGCGCCTGGCTTGGGCGGCGGTGACGATGGCGCTGATCGGCACCATGGTGCGCTGGTACGAAAGCCACCAGCTCGGCCCGGACATCGGCCACATCCCGGTGAGCAACCTGTACGAAGTGTTCGTGCTGTTCTGCTGGCTGACGGCCGCGTTCTATCTTTATTTCGAAGAGCGCTACAACACCCGCGCACTCGGCGCCTTCGTGATGCTGGTGGTGAGCGCCGCGGTTGGCTTCCTGCTCTGGTACACCATCGTGCGCGAGGCGCATGAAATCCAGCCGCTGGTGCCTGCGCTGCAGAGCTGGTGGATGAAGCTGCACGTGCCCGCCAACTTCATCGGCTACGGCACTTTCGCGCTCTCGGCGATGGTGGCGTTCGCCTACCTCATCAAGGAACAGGCCACCGAGACCCGCTGGTACAAGCTCACGCCGATCTGGCTCCTGGGCGTGGCGCTGTGCTTCGTGCCGGTGGCGTTTCGCCAGCGCGTGCAGGAAGCCGGCGGCAGCTACTGGGTGATCTACGCGGGCATCTCGGCGCTGATCGCCGCGGGCATCCTGCTCGGGCGCAAGCGCATCGCGGCGCGCCTGCCGGCCAACGAGGTGCTCGACGACGTCATGTACAAGTCGATCACCGTCGGCTTTGCCTTCTTCACCATCGCCACCGTGCTCGGCGCCCTGTGGGCCGCCGATGCCTGGGGCGGCTACTGGAGCTGGGACCCGAAGGAAACCTGGGCGCTGATCGTCTGGCTCAACTATGCTGCCTGGCTGCACATGCGGCTCGTGAAGGGCCTGCGCGGCACGGTGGCCGCGTGGTGGGCGCTGGGCGGCCTGGCGGTCACGACCTTTGCGTTCCTCGGCGTCAACATGTTCCTGAGCGGGCTGCACAGCTACGGCACGCTGTAGACGCAGGCCCCCGGCCTTTCGCGAAGAATTGAAACCGCGCGCCGCCATGGCGCGTAACCAAACCAGGGCATGCCACGAACTACCCTGAGTACAACGATTCACGCGAAAGGCCTGTCATGTCGTTCCCATCCCGTCCGCACCGCCGCGACCACAGCGGATTCATTCATCCGCTGTCGAGCGAAATCACGCCGCGCGCCGCCTACGAAGGCCGTCGCGACATGCTCAAGCTGATGGCGGGCGGGGTCGCAGGCGCGGCGCTGGCGAGCTTTGCCGGGCGCGAGGCTTTCGCGCAAACCGCGGGCCCGCACAAGCTGGCGCTGCTGCCCGCCGTGAAATCGACGGTGCCCGGTGCGCAGACGATGGAAAAGCTCACCGACTACAAGGATGCGTCGAGCTACAACAACTTCTACGAGTTCGGCACCGACAAGGGCGATCCGGTCAAGAACGCCGGCACGCTGAAGACCCGCCCGTGGACCGTCGAGGTCGAAGGCCTGGTCAAGAAGCCGGGCAAGTACGGCATCGAGGACCTGCTCAAGCTGAGCGCGCAGGAAGAGCGCATCTACCGCCTGCGCTGCGTCGAGGGCTGGTCGATGGTCATTCCGTGGATCGGCTACTCGCTGGCCGAGCTCATCAAGAAGGTCGAGCCGCAGGGCAACGCCAAGTTCATCGAGTTCGTGACGCTGGCCGACCCGAAGACGATGCCCTTCGTCGGCTCGCGCGTGCTCGACTGGCCCTACACCGAGGGGCTGCGCATGGACGAGGCGATGCATCCGCTCACGCTGCTGGCCTTCGGCATGTACGGCGAGGTGCTGCCCAACCAGAACGGCGCGCCGGTGCGCCTCGTGGTGCCATGGAAATACGGCTTCAAGTCGGCCAAGTCGATCGTCAAGATCCGTTTCGTCGAGAAGGAGCCGAGCACCGCATGGAACAAGGCGGCGGCGCAGGAGTACGGCTTCTATTCGAACGTGAACCCGAACGTCGACCATCCGCGCTGGAGCCAGGCGACCGAGCGCCGCATCGGCGATGGCGGCGGGCTGTTCGCCAAGCGCAACAAGACACTGATGTTCAACGGCTATGAAGCGCAGGTCGGCCAGCTGTATGCGGGCATGGACTTGAAGAAGAACTACTGACCACGCGTCGCTGCCCAGTCCTCACGCCATGAACAAGCTGCTCATGCACCCGGCGACCAAGCCGGTCATCTTCCTGCTGTGCCTGCTGCCTTTCGCGCGGCTGGCGTACGGCGCGTTCACCGATGGGCTGGGTGCGAACCCCGCGGAGTTTCTGATCCGCGCCACGGGCGATTGGACGCTGCGCTTCATCTGCATCGTGCTGGCGGTGACGCCGCTGCGCGTGACAGCCAAATGGAATGCGCTCGCGCGCTTTCGCCGCATGCTGGGCCTGTTCGCGTATTTCTACGTGGTGCTGCACCTCTTGTGCTACAGCTGGTTCGACATGGGCTTCGAGTGGGCCGATATCGCCAAGGACATCGCCAAGCGGCCGTTCATCCTGGTGGGCTTCTCGGCCTTCGTGCTGCTGACGCCGCTGGCGGCGACCTCGTTCAATCGCGCGATCAAGGCGATGGGCGCGAAGCGCTGGCAGATGCTGCACAAGCTGGTTTACGTGATCGCCGGATTGGGCCTGCTGCACTTCTTCTGGATGCGTGCAGGCAAGAACAACTTCGCGGAAGTGTTCGTCTACGTCGCGATCATCGCGGTGCTGCTCGGATGGCGCGTCTGGAACTACGCGAGCAAGCGGAAGGCGAAGCTTTCCGCCGGTGCGCGCGGCGGCGAGAAGCCGCTGCGCAGCACCACCTAGATCTGTCTAGATCTGCTCGTTGCGCAACTGGTCTTCCATCGTCTCGCGGCGACGGATCAGCGTGGCGCCCTGGCCGCTCACCAGCACTTCGGCCGCACGCGGACGCGTGTTGTAGTTGCTGGCCATGCTCATGCAGTACGCACCCGCCGACAGCACGGCCAGCAGGTCGCCGGCCAGCACGTTGAGCGCGCGGTCGCGGCCGATCCAGTCGCCGCTCTCGCAGACCGGGCCGACCACGTCGTAGGTCGGCGCGTCGCCCGCGCGGATGCGCAGCGGCACGATCTTCTGGAACGCCTGGTACATCGCGGGGCGCGGCAGGTCGTTCATCGCCGCATCGACGATGCAGAAATTCTTGTCTTCGCCGGGCTTGGTGTAGAGCACCTCGGTCACGCACACGCCCGCGTTGCCGACCAGCGAACGGCCGGGCTCGATAACCAGCTTGCGCGCACCGAACCCGCGCGCGTCGAGCTTGGCGAGCAGCTGTTGCCAGAGGTCATCGGCCTTCGGCGGCACTTCGCCGTTGTAGTCGATGCCCAGGCCGCCGCCGAAGTCCAGGTGATGGATCGGCACGCCGGCCGCCTCGATGGCCTCGACCAGGTCGAGCACGCGATCGCAGGCGTCCAGGTAGGGCGAGGCTTCGGTGATCTGCGAGCCGATGTGGCAATCGATGCCAATCACCTCGAGGCCCGGCAGCTTCGCGGCGTGTTGGTATGCCTGGACCGCGCGGTCATGGGCAATCCCGAACTTGTTGCCCTTGAGGCCGGTGGAAATGTAGGGGTGCGTCTTCGGATCGACGTTCGGATTGATGCGGATGCTGATCGGCGCGCGGCGGCTTTCGGCCAGTGCCACTTCGTTCAGCACATCGAGCTCGGCTTCGCTCTCGACGTTGAAGCAGGCGATGCCGGCGGCGAGGGCTTCGCGCATTTCCGCGCGGGTCTTGCCGACGCCCGAGAAGATGATCTTCTTCGGATCGGCCCCGACGGCCAGCACGCGGGCGAGTTCGCCGCCCGAGACGATGTCGAATCCGCAGCCTGCCTCGGCGAACACGCGCAGCACGCCGAGCGACGAATTGGCCTTCATCGCATAGCAGATCAGGGCCTCGCGGCCCTCGAAACCGCGCTGGTAGGCGGCCAGCGCATCCAGCATCCATTGCTTCGAATAGACGAACAGCGGCGTGCCGTGCTCGCGAGCCAACGCATCGAGGGTCAGTCCTTCGACATGAAGGGCGCCGTCGCGGTGGGCGATGTGGGGGTGGCCGGGAAGGGAAGTGCTCGTCACTTGGGCGCTCCGCTGCCGGTGGTGGCTGCGGCCGGCGCGCTGCTGGCAGCGGCAGGCTTGGGTGCGGCTTGGTTGGAAGAAGCGCTGGAATCGCCGGGGGTGATCAATTGCGGCAGGGTGGCCCGCTGGGCGGCTGCCGGATCGTTCGGCAGGTACAACGCACCGCGCTGGCCGCAGGCGGCGAGTCCGGCTGCCGCAGCGGCGATGCAAACCATGAGCACAGTGCGGCCGCGGGCGGTCACTAGAATTTGGCGAACATTCAACATAACGAAATTGTAATGACCGACACCGAGTACATGGACCGCGCCGAATCAGCGCTCGCTGCGATCGAGCAAGCCTGCGATCGCATCAATGACGCGACCGACGCCGACATCGACAACCAGCGGGTGGGCGGGATGATCACGATGTCCTTCCAGAACGGGAGCCAGCTGATCGTGAACCTGCAGAAGCCGCTGCAGGAGATCTGGCTCGCTGCGCGCTCGGGTGGCTATCACTACCGGCACGACGGCAAGGCCTGGGTCGATACGAAGACGGGCGAGGAGTTCTTCGGCAACCTCTCGCGCGAAGCCACGCTGCAGGCAGGCCAGCCGCTGGTGTTCGCGGCCGGCTGATTCACCTTCTCCGTCAGTTCCGGAAGAGGTCGAGGATCTTGCTGCGTTCTTCAGGTGCCGCTGGCGGGCTCACCGGCGCGCCGGTCAGTGACTCGGCCGGCGCCGCAGGCGTTGCTGCTTCCACGCCCAGGCTCGCCACGCCGCGGCCCGGCGCGTAGTCGTCGTAGTACCACTCGCCGCCGACGTTCACGATGCCCGAGGGCGGCGTGGCCGACAGGTCGGTCACGGGCACGCCCTTGAGGGCGGTCTCCATGTAGTTGATCCAGATCGGCAGGCTCAGTCCGCCGCCGGTTTCGCGGTCGCCCAGGTTGCGCGGCGTGTCGTAGCCGATCCACGAGATGGCCGTCATCGTCGGCTGGAAGCCGGCGAACCAGGCATCGAGTGAATCATTGGTCGTGCCGGTCTTGCCATAAAGGTCGACGCGTTTGAGCATCGCCTGCGCCTTGGCGGCGGTGCCGGCACGGGCCACGGAATTGAGCAGCGTGTCCATGATGAAGGCGTTGCGCTGGGGAATGGCGCGGTTCGCCTCGTTGAGCAGCGAGGGCTGCTTGTCGACCAGCAGCTTGTCCTTGTGGTCGGTGATGCGGGTCACGAGGTACGGGTTGACGCGGTAGCCGCCATTGGCGAACACCGAGTAGCCCACCGCCATCTGCATCGGCGTGACGGCGCCTGCGCCCAGCGCCATCGGCAGGTAGGCGGGATGCTTTTCCTTGTCGAAGCCGAAGTTGGTGATCCATTCCTGCGCATAGCGGGTGCCGATGGATTGCAGGATGCGGATCGACACCAGGTTCTTCGATTTCATCAGCGCGGTGCGCATCGACATCGGACCGTCGTAGCCGCCGCCGTAGTTCTTGGGCTCCCACGGCTGGCCGCCGGTGGTGCCGGCGTCGAAGAAGAGCGGGCCGTCGTTGATGACGGTCGCGGGGGTGAATCCCTTTTCGAGTGCCGCCGAGTAGATGAAAGGCTTGAAGCTCGAGCCCGGCTGGCGCCAGGCCTGCGTGACGTGGTTGAACTTGTTCTTGCCGAAATCGAAGCCGCCGACCAATGCCTTGATCGCGCCGTCGCGTGGGTCCATGGCGATGAAGGCACCTTCCACTTCAGGCAGCTGCGTGATCTCCCAGGTGTTCTTGGGCGTCTTCACCACGCGGATCACCGCGCCGCGGCGGATCTTGATGTTGGGCGGGGCCTTGTCGGAGAGACCGGATTGGGCGGGCTTGAGGCCTTCGCCGGTGATCTGCACCGGGTCGCCGTTGCCACGCACCGCGGTGATTTCCTTGGCGTTGGCCTTGAGCACCACGGCTGCCATCACGTCGCCGTTGTCGGGGTGGTCGGTCAGCGCGTCGTCGACGGCTTCGTCCAGGTCCTTGGGGTCGTTGGGCAGGTCGACGAACTTCTCGGGGCCGCGGTAGATCTGGCGGCGCTCGTAATCCATGATGCCCTTGCGCAGCGCCTTGTAGGCCGCCGCCTGGTCGGCCGCGACCAGCGATGTGTAGACCTTCAGGCCGCGCGTGTAGGTGCTGTCGCCGTACTGTGCATACATCAGCTGGCGCACGGTTTCGGCGACGTATTCGGCGTGCAGGCGATTCGGGTCGGCCGCATCGCGCAGGTGCAGCTCCTCCTTCTTCGCCTCGGCTGCCTGCTCGGCGGTGATGAAGCCGGCTTCCTGCATGCGGTCGATCACATAGAACTGGCGGCCGCGCGCGCGCTGCGGGTTGTTGACGGGGTTGTTCGCGCCCGGTGCCTTCGGCAGGCCGGCCAGCATGGCGGCTTGCGCGATCGTCAGTTCCTGCAGCGGCTTGCCGAAATACGCCTCGGATGCGGCCGCGAAGCCATAGGCGCGGTTGCCCAGGTAGATCTGGTTCAGGTAGATCTCGAAGATCTGGTCCTTGCTGAGCAGGTGCTCCAGCTTGAAGGTCAGCAGCACCTCGTAGACCTTGCGGGTCAGCGTCTTCTCGGAACTCAGGTAGACATTGCGGGCCACCTGCATCGTGATGGTCGAGGCGCCCTGGCTCTTCACGCGGTTCAGGTTGGCCAGGCCGGCGCGAACCATGCCCTTGTAGTCGACGCCGCCGTGGTCATAGAAGCGAGAGTCCTCCGCTGCGAGCACCGCGTCCTTCACCACCTTGGGAATGGCGGCGATCGGCGTGAGGTTGCGGCGCTCTTCGCCGAACTCGCCGATCAGCGTGCCTTCGGCGGAAAAAACCCGCAGTGGCAGCTTGGGCCGGTAGTCGGAAAGCTCCGAGATGTCCGGGAGGTTCGGATAGGCGACAGCCAGTGCCACCGCGACCACGCAGAGGACCGATATCACACCGGCCGCGGCGATGCCGAGCCCCCAGAACACGAAGCGCAGCAGCCACTTGAGCCAGGCTGGGCGTGCGGGAGGAGGGGTCTTGGCTGGCCCTTTGGGGCGTGAAGTTTCTTGCATGAGGGCCCGGAGAGTCACCGGACATTATAAAAAGCCGCCCCTTGGGCGCGATCCGATCTTTGTTTCGCTGTGCAGTCCTAATCCAAAAGTTACAGAATGCGGCTTTGACGTCAGGTTTTGACAACGGTTGCCCGTTTTGCCCCCCCGGGTTGCTTGGTTGGCGTTACGCCTGCTGCTAGAGTGCAACCGAACGCATATTTTTCCATTGGTTACAAATACAGGGGGAGAGGGACCTAACTTGGCTGCTCTTGGATCATTGTTTCGTCGTCAAAACGCCCCCTTGCTCGGGCTGGATGTCAGCTCGTCCAGCGTCAAGCTGGTCGAGCTCGGCCGCGAGGCCAGCGGCAAGCTGGTTCTGGAACGCTGTGCCATCGAACCCCTGGAACGCGGCTGGATCACCGACGGCAACGTCGAGAAGTTCGACGAGGTGGCCGAGGCTGTCCGGCGCGTCGTGCGCAAGAGCGGCACCAAGACGCGCAACGTCGCGCTCGCGCTGCCGCCCTCGGCGGTGATCACCAAGAAGATCATTCTTCCCGGTGGCATGAGCGAGCAGGAGCTTGAGATTCAGGTCGAGTCCGAAGCCAACCAGTACATCCCTTTCTCGCTCGACGAAGTCAGCCTCGACTTCTGCGTCACAGGCCCCAGCACCTCGTCCGCCGGCGACGTGGAAGTGCTGATCGCCGCGTCCCGCAAGGAAAAGGTCCAGGACCGCGAAGGCCTGGCCGAAGCGGCCGGGCTGAAGGCCATGATCCTGGACGTCGAGTCCTATGCCTCGCGCCTCGCGACTGCACGCCTGATCGAGCAACTGCCCGGCAAGGGCGTCGATTCGATCGTGGCGCTGTTCGAGGTGGGCGCTTTCACCACCAGCATGCAGGTGCTGCGCAACCAGGAAGTGTTGTATGACCGCGACCAGGCCTTTGGCGGTGCCCAACTGACCCAGCTGATCGTCCGCCAGTACGGATTCTCCGCCGAGGAAGCCGAAGCCAAGAAGCGCAGTGGCGACCTCCCCGACGACTACGGCTCGGGCGTGCTCAAGCCTTTCGTCGAAAGCATCGCGCAGGAAATCGCGCGTGCGCTGCAGTTCTTCTTCACCAGCACGCCGCACAACCGGGTGGACTATGTGCTGCTGGCCGGCGGTTCGTCGTCGCTGCCGGGGCTGACCAGCGCGGTCACCCGCCAGACCTCTTTTGCCTGCTCGCTCGTCAATCCGTTCGACGGCATGGATTTCGGGCCGAGCATCCGCGAGAAGAAGGTGCGGCGCGAAGCGCCCTCGTACCTGACCTCTTGCGGCCTCGCCATGCGGAGGTTCCTGCAGTGATCCTCATCAACCTGCTTCCGCACCGCGAGGCCGCACGCAAGCGGCGTCGCGAGGCTTTCTACGGAACCCTCGGCGGCGCTGCGCTGCTGGGCGGCTTGATCGCAGGCCTCGGCTACCTCTGGTTCGAGACGCAGATCTCGACCCAGCAATCGAAGAACAGTTTCCTGCAGGCCGAGATCAAGAAGCTCGAGGTCGAGATCAAGGAAATCTCGACGCTGCAGGACGAAATCGCGGCCTTGCGCGCGCGTCAACAGGCCGTCGAAGATCTGCAGGGCGACCGCAACCTGCCGGTGCACCTGCTCAATGAATTGGTCCGACAACTGCCCGACGGTGTCTACCTCACCAACATGAAGCAGGACAACCAGACCGTCACGCTGCAAGGCATGGCGCAGTCGAACGAGCGTGTGTCCGAGCTGCTGCGCAACCTGGGCAACAACAGCCCTTGGCTGGTGAAGCCGGAGCTGGTCGAAATCACTTCGACGACGGTCAATCTGAGCCAGCGTGACCAGCGTCGCGTCGCTAATTTCACGATGAAGATCGGCCTGAAGCGGCCGACCGATGCGCAGAAGGCTGCAGCCGACAAGGCGCTGGCGGCTGCGGCGCAGGCCAAGGGGTAATCGATCATGGCAAGCAATCGCCCCTCTCAAAAAATAGACGCCGGTGCCGTGCTGCGGAATGTCGGCGACCAGTTTCGCGGACTGAATCCGAACGACCCATCGGTGTGGCCAGCGGTCCCCCGCTATGCCTTGTGTCTGGCCGTGACTGCGCTGGTGCTCGTGGGGTTGTGGTTCGTCTGGCTCACCAATTCCAACGACCAGCTCGAGAGCGAGCGCGCCAAGGAAGTGACGCTCAAGGCTGATTACCAGAAGAAGGTCGCGCAGGCAGCCAACCTCGACCTGCTGAAGAAGCAGCGTGAGCAGGTGCAGCAATACGTGACCCTGCTCGAGAAGCAGTTGCCCAGCAAGGCCGAAATGGATGCGCTGCTCTCGGACATCAACCAGGCCGGCCTTGGCCGCAGCCTGCAATTCGAGCTGTTCCGTCCGGGCTCGGTGTCGGTGAAGGATTACTACGCCGAGCTTCCGATTGCCGTGCGCGTCACGGGGCGCTATCACGACATGGGCGCCTTCGCAGCCGACGTTGCCAGCCTCTCGCGCATCGTGACGCTCAACAACGTGACGATCACACCGCAAAAGGACAAGGACGTGCTGACGATGGATGCCACCGCGCGCACCTTCCGCTATCTCGACGAAGACGAGCGGGCTGCCCAGAAACGCGCCACGGCGCCGAAGGCGAAGAAATGAGGGTGGCAAGCAAAGTCCTGTGGCTGATGCTGGCCACGGCAGGCCTGAGCGCCTGCGATTCCGGCCAGGAAGACCTGCAACGCTGGATGGTCGAGCAGCGCGCCCAGGTGAAGCCTTCGGTGCCGCCGATTGCCGAACCCAAGAAATTCACGCCTCAGGCGTATACCGAAGGCTCGTCTTTCGAGCCTTTCAACATCCTGAAGCTGACGCAGGCGCTGCGCCGCGAATCGAACCAGCCGAGCACCTCGGAGCTGATCGCGCCCGAGTTGGCGCGCCGCAAGGAATCGCTCGAAGCCTTCCCGCTCGACTCGATGGCCATGGTCGGCAGCATGAATCGCAACGGCCAGCCGGTGGCGCTGGTTCGTGTCGACAAGCTGCTCTACAAGGTGCGCGTCGGCGAATACCTGGGACTCAACTACGGGCGCATTACCCGTATCAACGAAACCGAAGTCGCCTTGCGTGAAATCGTGCAGGACGCCGCCGGTGAATGGATCGAACGCGTGGCGACATTGCAGCTGCAAGAGAGTGCGAAATGAACCAAAAAAAATCAACGATGGCACAGTGGCTGCGCGCCGCCGGGCTGGGTCTGCTGGCCTTCGGTGCAGTTGCCGTCGCCCATGCGCAAAACGCGATCGAGGCTGTGACCAGCTCGACGCAATCGGGCGCCGAGGTGATCCGGATCGACCTGGCCCAGCCGCTCACGGCGGTGCCGGCCGGGTTCGCCGTGCAGACGCCGGCGCGGATCGCGCTCGACTTCCCGGGTGTGACAAACGCCATCGGGCGCTCTGCCATTGAAGTGAACCAGGGCAACCTGCGTTCGGTCAACGTGGTGCAGGCCGGCGAGCGCAGCCGGGTGGTGTTGAACCTGAAGCAGGCCACGGCCTACAAGACAGAAATCCAGGGCAAGTCGCTATTGGTCGTTCTTGAGCCGGTGGCTGGCGCTGCATTGGCTGCATCCGCGGCCACGGTTTTCGCGGAAAACCGCAATCGCGACACGCTGCCATTGCGCGATGTCGACTTCCGGCTCGGTGCCGACAGCACCGGCCGCGTCATCGTCGACCTGCCGAACAACCAGGTGGGCGTTGATGTCAAGCAGCAAGGCAAGAACCTCGTTGTGGAGTTCACCAAATCGACCTTGCCCGAAGGCCTGCGTCGCCGCCTTGATGTGGGCGACTTCGGAACGCCAGTCCAGCTGATCACATCGCAGCAATCGGGCGACCGCGTCCGCATGACGATCGAGGCCAAGGGTGACTGGGAGCACAGCGCCTACCAGAGCGAAAACCAGTTCGTGGTGGAAGTCCGCGCTCGCAAGGTCGATCCGACCAAGCTGACGCAAGGCGTGGGCTACAACGGCGAGAAGCTCTCGCTGAACTTCCAGAACATCGAAATCCGCTCGCTGCTGCAGGTGATCGCCGACTTCACGAACTTCAACATCGTGACTTCGGACTCGGTGACTGGCGCGCTGACACTGCGCCTGAAAGATGTGCCGTGGGATCAAGCCCTGGACATCATCATGCAGGCGAAGAACCTTGGCATGCGCAAGAACGGCAGCGTGCTGTGGATTGCGCCGAAGGATGAAATCAATGCCAAGGAGAAGCTTGAGTTCGAGGCGAAGGCTGCCATTGAAAACCTGGAGCCGCTGCGGACGCAATCGTTCCAGCTGAACTACACGAAGGCCATTGCCATTGCGCAAGGGTTGACTGGGACGGGTGCATCGGCCGGTGGTGGCGGTGGCGGCACCACGTCGCGCATCCTCAGCCCTCGCGGTAGTGTGATCGCCGAGTCGCGCACCAACCAACTGTTCGTTTCCGATATCCCGTCGCGTCTGGCGCAAGTGACCGAGCTGATCCAGAAGTTGGACATTCCGGTTCGGCAGGTGTTGATCGAGGCCCGGATCGTTGAGGCATCCGATACATTCGGCAAGTCGCTCGGCGTTCGACTGGGCGGCGGTATCTCCCGCGAACGCGTCGCATCGGCCAACGGCAATCCGGCATACGGCACCCTCGGCGTCATGCCTGTCACCACCAATGCGGGCGTCGGCGGCGCAGCAGCCACCTGGACCAACTCCAACTTCATCAACCTGCCCGCAGGCGATGCCGGGGGCACCGGCAATGCGCCCGGTACCTTCGCAATCTCGCTGTTCAACTCGAGCTTGTCGCGCATGCTGAACCTCGAAATCTCGGCGCTCGAGGCCGACGGCAAGGGCAAGCTGGTGTCCAGCCCCCGCGTGATCACGGCCGACCAGACCAAGGCGTTGATCGAGCAGGGCGAAGAAATCCCTTATCAGCAAGCGACGTCCAGTGGTGCGACTTCCATCTCGTTCCGCAAGGCGGTGCTGAAGCTTGAGGTGACCCCGCAGATCACACCCGAAGGCAACATCATCCTGACCCTGGACGTGAGCAAGGACGCCCGCGGCGTGAACACCACGGCGGGCCCGGCCATCAACACCAAGCACGTGCAGACCGAGGTGCTGGTCGAGAACGGCGGCACGGTTGTTATCGGTGGTATCTTCGAACTTACCGAAACCAATGACGAGTCGCGCGTGCCGGTGCTGGGTGAAATCCCCTACATGGGGGCATTGTTCCGCAAGCGCGAACGCGTTGCCAACAAGACCGAAATGCTCGTCTTTATCACTCCAAAGATGATTACCGACCGCAACGCCGCGCGCTGACGCGCGGGCGTAGCAGCCACCGCGTGGCGGTCGCACTCGTCGGCTTGCCCGGCGCCGGAAAATCCGCAGTGGGCCGGCGCCTGGGGGCGCGGCTGAACACTCCATTCATCGATACCGATCACGTGATCGAACAGCGCATCGGCTGCTCGATCCGTGATTACTTCGACCGCGAAGGCGAAGCGGTTTTCCGGGACCTCGAGCAGACCGTCATCGCCGATCTGGCCGCAAACGCCCAGGGCGTGCTGGCCACCGGTGGCGGAGCCGTGCTGCGGGAAGCCAACCGCAGCCAGTTGCGCGATCACTTCCACGTGATCTACCTGCGCTCCTCCCCCGAAGACCTGTTCAGGCGCCTGCGCCACGACGTCAAGCGACCGCTCCTGCAGGTGGCCGATCCGCTGGGCCGGCTTCGCGAACTGCACGATGCGCGAGACCCGCTCTATCGCGAAACGGCCCACGACGTGGTCGACACCGGCCGCCCTTCGATCGCCATGCTGGTCAACATCATCGTGATGCAGCTCGAGCTCGCCGGCGTCGTCGCGCCGGGCGCCCATCCGGAAGAGCCCACGGTCTGACTGGCCCCGGCTGCAGCGCCTAAACTCGCTGCCATGCCATTGCCCGCACCTTTCGCACCGCCACAACGCGTCGACATCCAGCTCGGCGAACGCAGCTACCCCATCCTGATCGGCGCCGGCCTGCTGGACGATCCGGCGAGCTTCGCGGCCACGCCCGCGGCAGCCAGCGCGCTGATCGTCAGCAACACCACGGTCGCGCCGCTCTACGCCAAGGCCCTTCGGACCGCATTGGCGAACCGCTTTCGCACCGTGCACCTGCTGGAGCTCCCCGACGGCGAGGTGCACAAGAACCTCGAGACCCTGAACCTGATCTTCGACGCGCTGCTCGGCCACGGCAGCGACCGCAAGACCGTGCTGTTCGCCTTGGGCGGCGGCGTGGTGGGCGACATGACCGGCTTCGCCGCCGCGAGCTACATGCGCGGCGTGCCCTTCGTCCAGGTGCCGACCACGCTGCTGGCGCAGGTCGATTCGTCGGTCGGCGGCAAGACGGCCATCAACCACCCGCTGGGCAAGAACATGATCGGCGCGTTCTATCAGCCGCAGCTCGTGGTCTGCGATCTCGGCACCTTGCAGACGCTGCCGCCGCGCGAACTCAGCGCGGGCCTGGCCGAGGTGATCAAGTACGGGCCGATCCACGACATGGCCTTCTTCGACTGGATCGAGACGAACATCGATGCGCTGGTCGCGCGAGATCCGGCCGCGCTGGCCTACGCCGTCAAGCGCAGCTGCGAGATCAAGGCGCTGGTGGTCGGCCAGGACGAGCGCGAGACGGGCCTGCGGGCCATCCTGAATTTCGGCCACACCTTCGGCCATGCGATCGAATCGGGCCTCGGCTATGGCGAGTGGCTGCACGGCGAAGCGGTCGGCTGCGGGATGGTCATGGCGGCGCACCTGTCGCAGCGGCTGGGTGGCGTCGACGCGGCTTTCGTGGCGCGGCTCACGCGTCTTATCGAACGCGCGGGCTTGCCGATCGTCGGGCCGGCGCTGGGCGCCGACCGTTACCTCGAACTGATGCGCGTCGACAAGAAATCCGAAGCCGGCGAAATCCGTTTCGTGGTGATCGACAAGCCAGGTTCTGCCGCGGTCAGCAGCGCGCCCGACGCGCTGGTGCGCGAAGTGCTCGCGCAGTGCTGCGCGGGATGAGCGCCGCGCCGGGCCGCCCCAAGCAAGCGCGCTCCCGCTTGGCGGGAAGGCGCGCAGCGCCAAGGGTGCATCAATGAACACCGCGCCGGGCCGCCCCAAGCAAGCGCGCTCCCGCTTGGTGGGAAGGCGCGCAGCGCCAAGGGTGCATCAATGAACACCGCGCCGGGCCGCCCCAAGCAGGCGTGCTCTCGCTTGGCGGTAAGGCGCGCAGCGCCAAGGGTGCACCGATGAGCCTTGCGGCCTACGCCTGCCACCCCGCGCAGTCGCGCGGCCGTCGTCATCCCGAGCCGCCCGCGCCCACGCGTGATGCCTTCCAGCGCGACCGCGACCGCATCGTGCATTCCACGGCGTTCCGCCGGCTGGTCTACAAGACCCAGGTCTTCCTGAACCACGAAGGTGACCTGTTCCGCACGCGGCTCACGCATTCGCTGGAGGTTGCGCAGCTGGGCCGCTCGATCGCACGCGCCCTGCGCCTGAACGAAGATCTGGTCGAAGCGATCGCTCTCGCGCACGACCTGGGCCACACGCCTTTCGGGCATGCCGGGCAGGACGCGCTCAACGCCTGCATGGCCGACCACGGTGGCTTCGAGCACAACCTGCAGAGTCTGCGGGTGGTGGATGCCCTGGAGCACCGCTACCCGCAATACGACGGGCTGAACCTCAGCTTCGAGACCCGCGAAGGCATCCTCAAGCACTGCTCGCGCGCGAATGCCGAGCGACTGGAGCTTGCCGAACCGAACGGCGTGGCCCGGCGCTTCCTCGATCGCACCCAGCCCGGCCTCGAGGCGCAGCTGTGCAACCTGGCCGATGCCATCGCCTACAACGCCCACGACATCGACGACGGCGTGCGCTCGGGCCTCATCGGCGTCGAGCAGTTGGCCGAGGTGGAGCTCTTCGAGCACTACCGCCGCGAGGCGCTGTCCGAATATCCCGAGCTGCAAGGGCGCCGTGTGCTCTACGAGACCATCCGGCGCATGCTGAGCGCCCAGGTCTACGACGTGATCGACGCCACGCGCGCGGCGCTGCAGACGCTGGCGCCCGCCGATGCGGACGGCGTGCGTCATTCGCTGCCCATCGTCGCTTTCAGCGAGACCATGCAGGCCCAGTCGGACGAGCTCAAGCGCTTCCTGTTCCGCAACCTCTATCGCCATCCGCAGGTGACGCAGACGACCGACCAGGCGCAGCAGGTGGTGCGAGAACTGTTCGAGGCCTACCTCGAGCGCGGTGCCGAAATGCCCGGCTCCTATGCCGAGCGCCGCGACCGGCACCGGGCCGTAGCCGACTACATCGCCGGCATGACCGACCGCTTCGCGATGCGCGAGCACGAGCGGCTGACCGGCCGTCGGGGCATCGCATGAGTGCGAGCCCCGCGCCGCGCGTCCCGCTCGCGGCCTTCGCCGTCCTGCTCGGTGGCGTCAGCGCCGCATTGCATCTGGGCAAGCTGCCGCCCGCGGTGCCGGCATTGCAGGCATCGCTCGGCATCGGACTGGTCGAAGCGGGGTTCCTGCTCTCGCTCGTGCAGGTGGCGAGCATGACGCTGGGCCTCGTGGCAGGGCTCGCGGCAGACACCATCGGCCTGCGCCGCAGCATGCTGACGGGGCTTCTCGTGCTGACGGTCGCCAGCCTGCTCGGCGGCGCGGTCGGCGCAGGCCTTGTGGGCGGCGCGCATGCCGTGCAGTGGCTGCTGGTTCTGCGCGCGGTCGAAGGCATCGGTTTTCTCCTGGCGGTGATGCCGGGCCCCGGATTGATCCGCGCCCTGACGCCGGCGGGCGCCGACAAGGCCGCCCTCGGCCTCTGGGGCGCCTACATGCCGCTGGGTGTGGCCCTCGCGCTGCTGCTGGGACCTGCCTTGATCGCCTGGGGCGGCTGGGCCGACTGGTGGTGGGCGCTGTCGGTCGTTTCGGCCGCGGCGGCGCTCTGGGTGTGGTCTGCCGTGCCGGCGGACCGTCTGCGTCCAGCCGCGACGGGCGGCGCCAGCGAAGGCTGGGTCTCACGCCTGCGCGCCACCGTCGGTGCGCGCGCACCCTGGCTGACCGCGCTGACCTTCGCCGTGTATTCCGCCCAGTGGATGGCCGTGATCGGTTTTCTGCCTGCCATCTACGCCGGCGCCGGTGTGCCGCCCGGCTGGAATGCAGTGCTCACCGCGATCGCGGCCGCGATGAACATCGTCGGCAACGTCGCGGGCGGACGCTGGCTCCAGCGCGGCGTGGCGCCCGAGCGCTTGCTGCAATGGGGCTTCCTGGCGATGGCGCTGGGCGGCGTGGCCGCCTTCGCGCAGGTGGGGCAGGGCGCGGATGCGCTGGGATTGCCGCCCGCGCTGCGCTACGCCGCGGTCTGTGCGTTCTCGCTCGGCGGCGGCATGGTGCCGGCGACGCTGTTCCTGCTCGGTGTCCGGCTGGCGCCTGGGCCCACCACGGTTTCCACGACGGTGGGGCTCATGCAGCAGGCCTCTTCGCTCGGGCAGTTCCTGGCGCCTCCCGCCGTGGCGTGGGTCGCGCACCGCGTCGGCGGCTGGCACTGGACCTGGGCGGCCACGCTCGCCTGCTCGGTGGTCGGAATGGTGCTCGCGCGGCGACTCGGGCGATTAAGACCTGCAACGGAGATGGCATGACCGACCCGGCGACAATCGACGCCATTCAGGCCGAAGCCGATACGCGGCGCTGGCTCGAGCGGGCGGTGATCGGTCTCAACCTGTGCCCGTTCGCAAAAGCGGTGCATGTGAAGGCGCAGATCCACTACGCCGTGCACCTGCCCGCCGACGAGTCCGGACTGATGGATGTGCTTCTTTCCGAAGCCAACGAACTCGCAGCCGTCGACGCCGCCGTGCGCGACACCACCCTTCTGATCGCACCCAACACCTTGGCGGATTTTCTGGACTTCAACGATTTTCTGGGCCGTGCCGAACGCAAGCTCGCCCGCGCGGGCTTCGACGGCGTGTTCCAGCTCGCAAGCTTTCACCCGCAGTTCCAGTTCGCGGGCACCGAGCCGGACGACATCGAGAACGCGACCAACCGCGCGCCGTATCCCACGCTGCATCTGCTGCGCGAAGACAGCGTGAGCCGCGCGGTCGAGGCGTTTCCGGAAGCCGAAGCCATCTTCGAACGCAACATCGAGACGCTCGAAGCGCTGGGCCCCGACGGCTGGGCTGCGCTCGACGTGGGACCAGGGAGTGCCCGACCATGAACGCACACGCGGCCAAGGCCACGAAGACGAACAAGGCCGCGAAGGCCGACGCCGAATTGTCGGAAGTCCTTCGCCCCGGGCAGTCCATCGAACTGCTCAAGGAGCTGCACATCCTCACGCGCGAGGGTCGGCTCAACCAGGACTCGCGGCGCAAGCTCAAGCAGGTCTACCACCTGTTCCAGTTCATCGAGCAACTGCTGCGCGAGCTGCCGGGCGAGGGCGCGGAGGCCACGCTGGCCGACCATGGTGCGGGCAAGTCGTACCTCGGCTTCATCATCTACGACCTGTTCTTCAGGGCGCGCCAGGGCGGGCATGTCTACGGCATCGAGACGCGCGCCGAACTGGTCGAGCGCTCGCGCAAGCTGGCCGAGCACCTGGGCTTCGGCCGCATGTCGTTCCTCAATCTCACGGTGGCCGAATCGGCGAATGCGAGCGAACTGCCGGCGCAGATCGACGTGGTCACCGCGCTGCACGCCTGCGACACCGCGACCGACGACGCCATCGCCTTCGGCCTTGCGAAGAAGGCGCGCTGCATGGTGCTGGTGCCGTGCTGCCAGGCGGAAGTGGCCGCGTGCCTGCGCGAGACCAAGGCGCTGGCCCTGTCGCGCACGCCGCTCGCGGAGCTGTGGCGCCATCCGCTGCACACGCGCGAAATCGGCAGCCAGCTCACCAACGTGCTGCGCTGCCTGTACCTCGAAGCCAACGGCTACAGCGTCACGGTCACCGAACTGGTCGGCTGGGAACACAGCATGAAGAACGAGCTGATCCTGGCGCGCTACACCGGCCAGCGCAAAGCCAGTGCGGCGACGCGGCTGGGCGAGCTGTTGTCGCAGTTCGGGCTCGACGCGTTGGGCGATACGCGGTTTCGCCTCGGCTGAGGCGCCCGCGTCGCGGCGGCTACGCAGCGCGCGAAGCCACCAGGTCGGTGAATGAATCGCCTGGGGGCCACGCCACCGTCTTCCAGGGGCTCAGTTCGTCCGCGAGAAGCTTCTCGGCCACCGAGGCCAACAACTTGCGCCCGACGATGTTGCTGCCTGGTGCATTGCGTTCGCCGGCGAGGAAGCTCTGCGCGTAGTTGTCCCAGCTGGTGAAGCGTTCGATGGCAAGCTCCACGGCGGGCTCGAGCCAGTCCAGTGCCTCTTCGGCGCTTGCGTAGCCAACGGCCGCTGCGCCCGTCGCCAGGTGGGCCGCGCGACCGATCCACAGGGCCAGGTCGTCGTTGCTGGCCTGCGAAGCGAGGTCGTCGACGATCTCCGCCACCGCCGCCTGCGCCTCTTCGCCATTCGTCACCGAGAAATCGCGCGCCAGCAGTTTTTTCCAGGCCTCGACTTCGTTGGGCGCAATGCCGATGCACAGCAGGTGCACCGCGCTGCGTTGCGCCTCGTGCGCTTCCTTCAGGTCGGGAGCAAAGGTCTGCCGGTACACCGCGGCGAGCGCCACGGCGAAGTTCTCGAAGCGCGAGGAGGCCGCGAGGCGCGCTGCCAGTGCGGCGTTGTTTTCCTGCTGCGCGGCCGCGCGATCGGCCGTTTCCTGGGCGAGTTCGGCTCTTCCTTCGGCCATGCCTTCTTTCACCGAGTCGACCAGTTCCTTGAAAAACTTGAACATTCGTCCCTCCCTGGGTGCGTTGGTAAACGGGCCGCTTAGGATACAAGCCTCGCGCGTCACTTCATTCCATGGCCCGTCTCCCCCGTCTCACGCTGGCCGACATGCCGCACCACGTGATCCAGCGCGGCAACAACCGCCAGCCGATCTTTGTCGATCGCGCGGACCACGAAAAGCTGCTCGGCCTCCTGGCCGACAACGCCACGCGCTTCGGTATCGCGCTGCACGCCTATGTGCTGATGGACAACCATTTCCACCTGCTGGCCACGCCCAACAGCACCACGGGCCTGCCGCAGTTCATGCAGTCCGTGGGGCGCAGCTATGTGCGTTATTTCAACGACCGCCACGGCCGCAGCGGCACCCTGTGGGAAGGGCGCTACAGGTCGACGCTGATCCAGACCGATCGCTATCTGATGACCTGCATGGCCTACATCGACCTCAATCCGGTGCGCGCCGGCATGGCGGCCGATGCCCGCGACTATCCGTGGTCGAGCCACGGGCACTACGCGGGCCTGCGCCACGACAAGCTGCTGACGCCGCATCCGCTGTACTGGGAGCTGGGCAATACGCCGTTCGCGCGCGAGGCGGCGTATGTTGAGTTGGTGCGCGCCGGGGTGCGGGCGGCTGACCAGAACGCGCTGACCGAGGCCACTTTGCGGGGCTGGGCGGCAGGCGACGTGGATTTTTTGGACTCATTGCAGAAATCGACCGAGCGTCGTGTGGTCAAGGTCAAGGCTGGCCGACCACCTTCCGCCTCCAATTCCTGAGCTGAAAGCACTGGCTCTCCGGCATGCCGTCTGCTGCTTTTGCTACCTTTTTTGATATGTCCCCAATTTAATTCCGATAAGAAAACTCGACTTTTAATAAGAATCTGACCCCCATTAAAGTGTTTGGCATTCTTTGTGCATCGCAATATGCTCCCTTTCCCTGCGAAAACTGAAGGAGTGCGCCATGACGACGGCTGCCGAGATCGAACATCTCCAAAAACACGGTCTGTATTCCGGTGCCGACGAGCACGATGCCTGCGGCGTCGGCTTCGTGGCCCACATCAAGGGCGAAAAAAGCCACGCCATCGTGCTGCAGGGCTTGAAGATCCTCGAAAACCTCGACCATCGCGGCGCAGTGGGCGCTGACAAGCTGATGGGCGACGGCGCCGGCATCCTGATCCAACTGCCCGATCACCTCTACCGCGAGGAGATGGCCAAGCAGGGCGTCACGCTGCCCCCGCCGGGCGAATACGGCGTCGGCATGATCTTCCTGCCGAAGGAACACGCTTCCCGTGAAGCCTGTGAACAGGAGATGGAACGCGCCATCAAGGCCGAAGGCCAGGTGCTGCTCGGCTGGCGCGACGTGCCGGTCAACCGCGACATGCCCATGTCGCCCACCGTGCGCGAAAAGGAACCGCTGCTGCGCCAGGTCTTCATCGGCCGCGGCAACGACGTGATCGTGCAGGACGCGCTGGAACGCAAGCTCTATGTGATCCGCAAGACCGCCAGCGCCAACATCCAGCGCCTGAAGCTCAAGCACAGCAAGGAATACTACGTTCCGAGCATGTCCAGCCGCACCGTGGTCTACAAGGGCCTGCTGCTGGCCGACCAAGTCGGCACCTACTACCTGGATCTGCAGGACAAGCGCTGCGTCTCGGCCCTGGGCCTCGTGCATCAGCGCTTCTCGACCAACACCTTCCCCGAGTGGCCGCTGGCCCACCCGTATCGCTACGTTGCGCACAACGGCGAAATCAACACGGTCAAGGGCAACTACAACTGGATGAAGGCGCGCGAAGGCGTCATGTCGTCGCCCGTGCTGGGCGCCGACCTGCAGAAGCTCTACCCGATCAGCTTTGCCGGCCAATCCGACACCGCCACCTTCGACAACTGCCTCGAGCTCTTGACGATGGCCGGCTACCCCATCAGCCAGGCCGTGATGATGATGATTCCCGAGCCCTGGGAACAGCACGCCACCATGGACCCGCGCCGCCGCGCGTTCTATGAATACCACGCCGCCATGCTCGAGCCCTGGGACGGCCCGGCCTCCATCGTGTTCACCGACGGCCGCCAGATCGGCGCCACGCTCGACCGCAACGGCCTGCGTCCCTCCCGCTACTGCGTGACCGACGACGACCTGGTCATCATGGCTTCGGAATCGGGCGTGCTGCCCGTGCCCGAGCAGAAGATCGTTCGCAAGTGGCGCCTGCAGCCCGGCAAGATGTTCCTGATCGACCTGGAGCAGGGCCGCATGATCGACGACGAGGAGGTCAAGGCCACCCTCGCCAACAGCAAGCCCTACAAGCAGTGGATCGAAAACCTGCGCATCAAGCTCGACAGCGTCAAGGCCGAGCCGGTCGCGGCGCCGATCAGCCAGGTCGCATTGCTCGACCGCCAGCAGGCCTTCGGCTACACCCAGGAAGACATCAAGTTCCTGATGAGCCCGATGGCGCAGGCCGGCGAAGAGGGCATCGGCTCCATGGGCAACGACAGCCCGCTGGCCGTGCTCTCGAACAAGAACAAGCCGCTCTACAACTACTTCAAGCAGCTGTTCGCGCAGGTGACCAACCCGCCGATCGACCCGATCCGCGAAGCCATCGTGATGTCGCTGGTGTCCTTCATCGGCCCCAAGCCCAACCTCTTGGACATCAACCAGGTCAACCCGCCGATGCGGCTCGAAGTGAGCCAGCCGATCCTCGACTTCGCCGACATGGCGAAGCTGCGCGACATCGGCAAGTACACGCAGGGCAAGTTCAAGAGCTACGCGCTCGACATCACCTACCCGCTCGCCTGGGGCGACGAAGGCGTCGAAGCCAAGCTCGCGTCGCTGTGCGCCGAAGCGGTGGACGCCATCAAGGGCGGCCACAACATCCTGATCGTGAGCGACCGCGGCGTGAGCCCGACGCAAGTCGCGATCCCGGCCGTGCTCGCACTGTCGGCCGTGCACCAGTACCTGGTCCGTGAAGGCCTGCGCACCACGGCCGGCCTCGTGGTCGAAACCGGTTCGGCCCGCGAAGTGCATCACTTCGGCGTGCTCGCCGGCTACGGCGCGGAAGCCGTGCACCCGTACCTCGCCATGGAAACCTTGGCGGCCATGCACGCCGACCTGCCGGGCGACCTGAGCGCCGACAAGGCGGTCTATAACTACGTCAAGGCCATCGGCAAGGGCCTGTCGAAGATCATGTCGAAGATGGGTGTCAGCACCTACATGAGCTACTGCGGCGCGCAGCTTTTCGAAGCCATCGGCCTGAACACCGAGACGGTGAACAAGTACTTCACCGGCACCGCCAGCCGCGTGGAAGGCATCGGCGTCTTCGAGATCGCCGAGGAAGCCATCCGCATGCACAAGGCCGCGTTCAGCGACGACCCGGTGCTCGCCCACATGCTGGACGCCGGCGGCGAATACGCCTGGCGCACGCGCGGCGAAGAGCACATGTGGACGCCCGACGCCATCGCCAAGCTGCAGCACAGCACGCGCTCCAACAACTGGAACACGTACAAGGAATACGCGCAGCTCATCAACGACCAGAACCGCCGCCACCTCACGCTGCGGGGGCTGTTCGAGTTCAAGATCGATCCTGCCAAGGCGATTCCGGTCGACGAGGTCGAAGCGGCTTCCGAAATCGTCAAGCGCTTCGCCACCGGCGCGATGTCGCTCGGCTCGATCAGCACCGAGGCGCACGCCACGCTCGCCATTGCCATGAACCGCATCGGCGGCAAGAGCAACACAGGCGAGGGCGGTGAAGATCCGGCGCGCTACCGCAACGAACTCAAGGGCATCCCGATCAAGCAGGGCGACACGCTCAAGAGCGTGATCGGCGCGGCCAACGTCGAGGTCGACCTGCCGCTGAAGGACGGCGACTCGCTGCGTTCGCGCATCAAGCAGGTGGCGTCGGGCCGCTTCGGCGTCACCGCCGAGTACCTGCACTCGGCCGACCAGATCCAGATCAAGATGGCCCAGGGCGCCAAGCCGGGCGAGGGCGGCCAGCTGCCGGGCGGCAAGGTCACCGAGTACATCGGCAAGCAGCGCTATGCGGTGCCGGGCGTGGGCCTCATCTCGCCGCCACCGCACCACGACATCTACTCGATCGAGGACCTGGCCCAGCTGATCCACGACCTGAAGAACACCGCGCCGCACGCGAGCATCAGCGTGAAGCTGGTGAGCGAAATCGGCGTGGGCACCATTGCTGCGGGCGTGGCCAAGTGCAAGAGCGACCACGTCGTGATCGCGGGCCACGACGGCGGCACGGGCGCTTCGCCCTGGTCGTCGATCAAGCATGCGGGCAGCCCGTGGGAAATCGGCCTGGCCGAGACGCAGCAGACGCTGGTGCTCAACCGCCTGCGCAGCCGCATCCGCGTGCAGGCCGACGGCCAGATGAAGACCGGCCGCGACGTCGCCATCGGCGCGCTGCTGGGTGCCGACGAGTTCGGCTTCGCCACCGCGCCGCTGGTGGTCGAGGGCTGCATCATGATGCGGAAGTGCCATCTGAACACCTGCCCGGTGGGCGTGGCCACGCAGGACCCGATCCTGCGCAAGAAGTTCTCGGGCAAGCCCGAGCACGTCGTCAACTACTTCTTCTTCGTCGCGGAAGAAGTGCGCCAGATCATGGCCCAGCTGGGCATCCGGAAGTTCGACGACCTGATCGGCCGCGCCGACCTGCTCGACACCCGCAAGGGCATCGAACACTGGAAGGCCTCGGGCCTGGACTTCAGCCGCCTGTTCGCACTGCCGAACGTGCCGGCCGATGTGGCGCGTTTCCACGTCGAGAACCAGGACCATGGCCTGGACAAGGCGCTCGACGTGAGGCTCATCGAGAAGTCGCGTCCCGCCATCGATAAGGGCGAGAAGGTGCAGTTCATCGAGGTGGCGCGCAACGTCAACCGCTCGGTGGGCGCGATGCTCTCGGGTGCTCTCACCAAGGTGCATCCGCAGGGCCTGCCCGACGATTCGATCCGCATCCAGCTCGAAGGCACGGGCGGCCAGTCGTTCGGCGCCTTCCTGGCGCGCGGCATCACGCTGTACCTGATCGGCGATGCCAACGACTACACCGGCAAGGGCCTCTCTGGCGGCCGCGTGGTGGTGCGTCCGAGCCTGGACTTCCGCGGCGAAGCGGTGCGCAACACCATCGTCGGCAACACCGCGCTGTACGGCGCGACGACCGGCGAGGCGTATCTCTGCGGCGTGGCCGGCGAACGCTTTGCGGTGCGCCTCTCGGGGGCCACGGCGGTCATCGAAGGCACGGGCGACCACGGCTGCGAATACATGACCGGCGGCACGGTCGCGGTGCTCGGCAAGACGGGTCGCAACTTCGCGGCCGGCATGAGCGGCGGCGTGGCCTTCGTCTACGACGAGGACGGCCAGTTCGCCACGCGCTGCAATCTCTCGATGGTGTCGCTCGACAAGGTGCTGACCTCGGCCGAGCAGACCGCCAGCGTGCACCGCAAGATCTGGCACGGCGGCGAGACCGACGAAGCGCAGCTCAAGAAGCTGCTCGAAGAGCACCACCGCTGGACCGGCAGCAAGCGCGCGCGCGAACTGCTCGACAACTGGGCCGTCTCGCGCACCAAGTTCGTCAAGGTGTTCCCGAACGAATACAAGCGCGCCCTTGGCGAACTGCACGACCGCAAGGTCGAACTGGCGAGCAGCGGCAACAACGCGCACGCAGGCCTCGAGCCGCATGCGCTGGTCGCACCGGCTGCAACGGCTGCGGTCTGAGCGGCAACGAAAACGAAGAACAGAGGAAAGCACGATGGGAAAGATCACCGGCTTCATGGAGCATGAGCGCATCGAAGAGGGCTACAAGCCCGTCGACGAGCGCGTCAAGCACTACAAGGAATTCGTCGTCGGCCTGACGCCCGAGCAGGCCAAGGTGCAGGGCGCGCGCTGCATGGACTGCGGCACGCCGTTCTGCAACAGCGGCTGCCCGGTCAACAACATCATTCCGGACTTCAATGACCTCGTGTACCGCGACGACTGGCAGAACGCCTTCGCGGTGCTCGACTCGACCAACAACTTCCCCGAGTTCACCGGCCGCATCTGCCCCGCACCCTGCGAGGCGGCCTGCGTGCTCAACGTGAACGACGACGCGATCGGCATCAAGTCGATCGAGCACGCGATCATCGACCGCGCCTGGGACGAAGGCTGGGTCGCGCCGCGCGTGGCCAAGCACAAGACCGGCAAGAAGGTGGCGGTGGTGGGCGCGGGCCCGGCCGGCCTGGCGGCGGCGCAGCAACTGGCGCGCGCCGGCCACGAGGTGACGCTGTTCGAGAAGAACGACCGCATCGGCGGCCTGCTGCGCTACGGCATCCCCGACTTCAAGATGGAGAAGACCCACATCGACCGTCGCGTCGAGCAGATGAAGGCCGAGGGCGTCACCTTCCGCACCGGCGTGATGATCGGTGCCGCGAAGGATCCGCTCGGCAAGGGCTCCAAGGTGACCAACCTCGCCAAGGAAACCATCACGCCCGAGCAGCTGCAGAAGGACTTCGACGCCGTGGTGCTCACCGGCGGCGCCGAGCAATCGCGCGACCTGCCGGTGCCCGGCCGCGATCTGGACGGCATCCATTTCGCGATGGAGTTCCTGCCGCAGCAGAACCGCGTCAACGCGGGCGACAAGGTCAAGGGCCAGCTGCGCGCCGACGGCAAGCATGTCATCGTCATCGGCGGCGGCGACACCGGCTCCGACTGCGTGGGCACCAGCAACCGCCACGGCGCCGTGAGCGTCACGCAGTTCGAGCTGATGCCCCAGCCGCCCGAGGAAGAAAACCGCCCGCTGACCTGGCCCTACTGGCCGATCAAGCTGCGCACCAGCTCCAGCCATGAAGAGGGCTGCGAGCGCGAGTTCGCCATCTCCACCAAGGAGTTCATCGGCGAAAAGGGCAAGGTCACGGGTCTCAAGACCGTTCGCGTCGAGTGGAAGGACGGCAAGATGCAGGAAGTGGCCGGCAGCGAGCAGATCCTGAAGGCCGACCTGGTGCTGCTGGCGATGGGCTTCATCAGCCCCGTGGCCACCGTGCTCGACGCTTTCGGCGTGGAGAAGGATGCGCGCGGCAATGCCAAGGCCACTGTCGACTTCATCGGCGGCTATGCCACCAACGTGCCGAAGGTGTTTGCGGCGGGCGACATCCGCCGCGGCCAGTCGCTGGTTGTATGGGCCATTCGTGAGGGCCGCCAGGCCGCACGTTCGGTGGACGAGTTCCTGATGGGATTCAGCGACCTGCCGCGCTGATTTTTGTTTCAATTTCGCGGAGCCCGTCACGGCCCCGCTATCATTCGCGGAAACCGCATGCCGGGATGCTTGAAAAAGCGCCCGGCTTTTTTATTGAGATGGACCCAGCCGCACAGCCACAACCCTTCGTAGAGTTTCGCGACGTCACGTTCGGCTACGGCGCGCGCGCGATCCTCGACGGCGTCTCTTTCGCCGTCCCGCGCGGCAAGGTCACGGCCCTGATGGGCGCCTCCGGTGGCGGCAAGACCACCGTGCTGCGATTGATCGGCGGACAGCAGCGGGCGCAACGCGGCGAAGTGCACTTCGATGGCCACGATGTCGGCAAGTTCGACAACGCGGCGCTCTACGCGGCCCGGCGCCGCATGGGCATGCTGTTCCAGTTCGGTGCGTTGTTCACCGACATGACCGTGTTCGACAACGTGGCGTTCCCCCTGCGCGAGCACACGCAGTTGTCCGAAGCGCTGGTGCGCGACGTGGTGCTCATGAAACTCGACGCGGTGGGCCTGCGCGGTGCGCGCGACCTGATGCCCAGCGAGGTGTCGGGCGGCATGGCGCGGCGCGTGGCGCTGGCGCGCGCGATCGCGCTCGACCCCGACCTCGTGATGTACGACGAACCTTTCGCCGGCCTCGATCCGATCTCGCTCGGCACCGCGGCGCGGCTCATTCGCCAGCTCAACGACACGCTCGGGCTGACCAGCATCGTGGTCTCGCACGATCTCGAAGAAACCTTCCGCATCGCCGATCACGTGATCATCCTGGCCAACGGCAGCATTGCCGCGCAGGGCACGCCGGCCGAGGTGCGAGAGAGCGCCGACCCGCTGGTGCACCAGTTCGTGAATGCGCTGCCCGATGGGCCGGTGCGCTTTCACTACCCGGGCGTCAGCATCGAAGACGACTTCGGCAACGTCGAAGGAGGGCGCTCATGAGCGCTGCGCTGGGCCGCCCCGAGCAAGCGAAGCCCCCCTCGGGGGGCGGTGAGGACACGAAGTGCCGAACACGGGGGCAAACATGAGCTGGTGGAAGCCCGCCGATGTCGGTTTTTCCGTGCGCAGCCATCTCGCGAATCTGGGCTACGGCGCCAAGCTCTTCATGCGGCTCGTCGGTCCCGGCGCGCAGATCATGCGGCGCTTCGGCCTCGTGCGCGACCAGATCCATTTCCTGGGCAACTACTCGCTTGCGATCATCGGCGTGTCGGGGCTGTTCGTCGGCTTCGTGCTGGGGCTGCAGATGTACTACGCGCTGCAGCGCTACGGCTCGTCCGAGGCGCTCGGCCTGCTGGTCACGCTGAGTCTCGTGCGCGAACTTGGGCCTGTGGTGGCCGCCTTGCTCTTCACCGGCCGGGCCGGTACATCGCTCACTGCCGAGATCGGCCTCATGAAGGCCGACGAGCAATTGAGCGCCATGGAAATGATGGCGGTCGACCCGGTGCAGCGCATCCTCGCGCCGCGCTTCTGGGCCGGCGTCATCACCATGCCGCTGCTGGCGGCCGTGTTCAGCGCAGTCGGCATCATGGGCGGCTACGTGGTGGGCGTATTGATGCTGGGGGTCGATCCGGGCGCCTTCTGGGGCCAGATGCAGGGGGGCGTCGATGTGTGGCGCGACGTCGGCAACGGCGTGATCAAGAGCATCGTCTTCGGCTTCACCGTGACTTTCATTGCGCTGCTGCAGGGCTACGAGGCCCAGCCCACGCCCGAAGGCGTGTCGCGCGCAACCACGCGCACGGTCGTGACGGCGTCGCTCGCGGTGCTCGGGCTGGACTTCCTGCTCACCGCCATGATGTTCAGTATCTAAAGGGGCACCGCTCCCATCGTTCTAGAGAGTGCAAACCATGCAACGTACCAACAACGACATCTGGGTCGGCCTATTCGTGCTCATCGGCGCGGCCGCACTGCTGTTCCTCGCGCTGCAGTCGGCCAACCTGCTGAGCCTGAATTTCCAGAAGACCTACACGGTCACCGCGCGCTTCGACAACATTGGTGGTTTGAAGCCACAAACTGCCGTCAAGAGCGCCGGTGTAGTGGTCGGGCGTGTGGAATCCATTGCGTTCAACGACAAGGCCTTTCAGGCCGACGTGACGCTGGCACTTCAAAACCGTTACAGTTTTCCCAAGGACAGCTCGCTCAAGATCCTGACCAGTGGCCTGCTCGGCGAGCAGTACATCGGCATCGAAGCGGGCGCCGAGGAGAAGAACTTGCAAGCCGGCGACACCATCACCTCGACCCAATCGGCCGTGGTGCTGGAGAACCTGATCAGCCAGTTCCTTTACAGCAAGGCGGCCGAAGGGGGCTCGAATACGGCGCCGGGAACAGCCAACAAAAAATGACATCACGATTCTTCGCATCCAATGCTATGAAAAGCATAGCTAATAGTGCCCGTTGGGCAATTGCCGCCGCCACTCTGGCGATCGTTGCCGGGTGTGCCACCGGGCCCAATGCCAATCCGGTCGATCCGTTCGAGCCTTTCAACCGGGGGGTGACGCGCTTCAACGACACGGTCGACAACGCGGTTCTCGTGCCGGTGGCCACCGCTTACCAGCGCGTATTGCCTTCGATGGTGCGCTCGGGTGTGGACAACTTCTTCAACAACCTGGGCGACGTCTGGAACCTCGCCAACAACGTCGTGCAGCTCAAGCTGCAAGGCAGCGCCGAGACTTTCATGCGGCTCAATGTCAACACGTTCTTCGGGCTCGGCGGCCTGCTCGACGTGGCGACCGAGGCGGGCATTCCCCGCCACGAAGAAGACTTCGGGCAGACGCTGGGCTACTGGGGCGTGGGCGCCGGTCCCTACATCGTGCTGCCGGTGCTCGGCCCGTCGACCCTGCGCGACACCGCGGCGTTGCCGGTGGACCGCCTCGGCGACCCGGTTTCGCAGATGAACGATGTTGCCTGGCGCAATTCGCTCACTGTGCTGCATGCCGTCGACACACGTTCGCAGTACCTGCGCGCCGGCCGCCTGCTCGGCGAAGCGGCGCTCGACAAGTATTCGTTCACGCGCGATGCATTCCTGCAGCGCCGCCGCAGCCAGGTCTACGACGGCAATCCGCCGGACGACGGTGCCGGCAACAGCCCGGCCGACGACGGCGCCGGAAAGTAAGCAGAAAGCGCGGGGCGGACGATGAAGCTGCTTGCATCCGGTTGCAAGGCTTCACCTGCGCTTCAGGAACCCGGTCGTCCCCGGGCCTGTCGAATCCGTTCTTGTCGCAGCACCCCTTGCTCTGTGCGATCCGGGTGCTTCGACGATTTTTTAAATTTGAGGGACTCTCCATGAACAACAAGATCTTGCTGCAACGACGCGATGTGGGCCGACTGGTCCTGGCCGGGGCCCTGCTGCTTGGCGCCGCCACCGCCTTCGTTCGCCCCGCCTACGCTGCTGATGAGGCACCCGACGCGCTGGTCAAGCGCCTGTCGAGCGATGTGCTCGAGACGATCAAGGCCGACTCGTCGATCAAGGCCGGCGACGTCAACAAGATCATGCTGCTGGTCGACAGCAAGATCATGCCCAACGTCAACTTCCAGCGCATGACGGCTTCTGCCGTCGGTCCGGCCTGGCGCCAGGCCACCCCCGAGCAGCAAAAGCGCCTGCAGGAAGAATTCAAGGCCCTGCTGGTTCGCACCTACGCCGGCGCGCTCGACCAGGTGGTCGACCAGACCGTCACCGTGCGCCCCTTCCGCGGCTCGGCCGACGACAAGGAAGTGCTGGTCCGCACCGAGATCCAGGGCCGCGGCGAACCGGTGCAGCTCGACTACCGCCTGGAGAAGACGCCGGGCCAGGGCGCAGGGTGGAAGGTCTACAACCTGAATGTGCTGGGCGTCTGGCTGGTCGACACCTACCGCACGCAGTTCGCGCAGGAAATCAACAAGAGCGGCATCGACGGCCTGATCGCCGCGCTGGCAAGCCGCAACAAGAGCAACACCAAGGGCTGACTGGCCGACATCGCCATGCTGGTCCTGCCCACCAAGCTCACCCACGACGAGGCCCCCGCCTGCATGCGCATGCTGCAGCAGGGGCTGAAGGGCCAGACGGATTCGTCGTCCACGGTGGTCGATGCCACCGCGCTGGCGCAATTCGATTCGTCGGCATTGGCGGTGCTGCTCGAATGCCGACGTGAATCGAGCGCGCTGGGCCGAGGCTTCTCGGTCAAAGGCCTTTCCCCGCGCTTGCGCGAACTGGCCGCGCTGTACGGTGTCGCGGGCCTTTTGCCCGCCGCGCCCTGAAAAAGTAACGGCCCCGTAAAATCGCGGGCTCCCATGCCCGCGATCTCATTCCAGTCGGTCTCCAAGACCTATCCCCCCTCCAGACAGCAGAAAGCCCAAGGCAAACAAGGCTTGCGCGCGGTCGACGAGGTCTCTTTCCAGATCGAGCCGGGCGAGTTCTTCGGCCTGCTCGGCCCGAACGGCGCGGGCAAGACCACCCTGATCAGCATGCTCGCGGGCCTCTCTCGGCCCACGTCCGGCGCCATCAGCGTGCACGGCTTCGACGTGCAGCGCGACTACGCCGAGGCGCGCCGCCAGCTGGGCATCGTGCCGCAGGAGCTGGTGTTCGACCCCTTCTTCAACGTGCGGGAGTCGCTGCGCATCCAGTCAGGCTACTTCGGCATCAAGAACAACGACGACTGGATCGACGAGCTGTTGCACAGCCTCGGTCTCGCCGACAAGGCCACGGCCAACATGCGGCAGCTGTCGGGTGGCATGAAGCGCCGCGTGCTGGTGGCGCAGGCGCTGGTGCACAAGCCGCCCGTCATCGTGCTGGACGAGCCCACCGCCGGCGTCGACGTCGAGCTGCGCCAGACCCTCTGGCAGTTCGTCGCCAAGCTCAACAAGCAGGGCAGCACCGTGCTGCTCACCACCCATTACCTGGAAGAGGCCGAGGCGCTGTGCAGCCGCATCGCGATGCTCAAGCAGGGCCGCGTGATCGCGCTCGACCGCACCAGCGAACTCCTGAAGTCGGCCGCGAGCAACGTGCTGCGCTTCAAGACCGACGCGATGCTGCCCTGGGCCATTGCCCAGCATGCGCGCATCACCGGGCGCATCGTGCAGCTGCCGGCGCAGAACGCCCATGAAGTCGAACAACTGCTGGCCGCGATCCGCGAAGCCGGCGTTGCGGTGGAAGACGTGGAAATGCGCAAGGCCGATCTGGAAGACGTGTTCATCGACCTGATGGCGGGCGAGCAGACGCCGCTGGAGGTCGCGCGATGATGGCTGTCACGGGTTGGCGCGCGCTGCTCTACAAGGAAACATTGCGCTTCTGGAAGGTCGGCTTCCAGACGGTCGGTGCGCCAGTGCTGACCGCGCTGCTGTACCTCATGGTCTTCGGCCATGTGCTTGAAGACCATGTGAAGGTCTACGGCACGGTCGGCTACACGGCCTTCCTCGTGCCGGGCCTCGTGATGATGAGCGTGCTGCAGAACGCCTTTGCGAACAGCTCGTCCTCGATCATCCAGAGCAAGATCATGGGCAACCTGGTGTTCGTGCTGCTCACGCCGCTGTCGCACTGGGGCTGGTTCTTCGCCTATGTGGGCTCGTCGATCATCCGCGGGCTGGCCGTGGGGCTCGGTGTGTTCGTGGTGACCGTGTTCTTCGCGATGCCGAATTTCGTGGCGCCGGTCTGGATCGTCGTGTTCGCGCTGCTGGGCGCCGCGATGCTGGGCACGCTGGGGCTGATCGCCGGCCTCTGGGCCGAGAAGTTCGACCAGATGGCCGTGTTCCAGAACTTCCTGATCATGCCCATGACGTTTCTCTCGGGCGTGTTCTATTCGATCGGCTCGCTGCCGCCGTTCTGGCAGAGCGTGAGCCACCTGAATCCGTTCTTCTACATGATCGACGGCTTTCGCTACGGCTTCTTCGGTGTGAGCGACGCCTCGCCCTGGCTGAGCCTGGGCATCGTCGGCACCGCCTGGCTGGTGGTGAGCGCGATCGCTGTCCATCTCCTTCGTATCGGCTACAAAATCCGAGGCTGAAAGCCTCTTTCCAGACCCCATGACCGCCGAACAACTCCAGGCCCTGATCCAGTCCCACCTCCCGTGCGAGCACATCTCGCTGGAGGGCGACGGCCGACATTGGTACGCGACCATCGTCTCGGCCGAATTCGAGGGCAAGCGCGCCATCCAGCGCCACCAGCGGGTCTACGCCACCCTCGGTGCGAAAATGCATACCGATGAAGTGCATGCGCTCTCGATGAAAACCTACACGCCGGCCGAATGGGCGGCGGTGAAAAAGTAAATTCCGGCCTCCGGGCCACCCCATTTCGCTGGATCCTCGATGGACAAACTTCTGATTCGCGGCGGGCGCCAGCTCCGCGGCGAGGTACTCATTTCCGGCGCGAAGAACGCCGCGCTGCCCGAGCTGTGCGCGGCGCTGCTGACCGACCAGCCCGTGACGCTGCACAACGTGCCCCGCCTGCAGGACGTGTCGACCATGCTCAAGCTGGTGCGCAACATGGGCGTGACCGCCGAGCGCGACGACAACGGCACGGTGCAGCTCAATGCCAGCGATCTCACCAATCCCGAGGCTCCCTACGAGCTGGTGAAGACCATGCGCGCCTCGGTGCTGGCGCTCGGCCCGCTGCTCGCGCGCTTCGGCCATGCCAAGGTGTCGCTGCCGGGCGGCTGCGCCATCGGCTCGCGCCCCGTCGACCAGCACATCAAGGGCCTGCAGGCCATGGGCGCCGAGATCGTGGTCGAGCACGGCTACATGGTCGCGAGCCTCCCCGCCGGTCGCACCCGCCTGAAGGGCGCACGCATCCTGACCGACATGGTCACCGTCACCGGCACCGAGAACTTCCTCATGGCCGCTGCGCTGGCCGAAGGCGAGACGCTGCTCGAAAACGCCGCGCAGGAGCCGGAGATCGTCGACCTGGCCGAAATGCTTATCCGCATGGGCGCCAAGATCGAAGGCCACGGCACCAGCCACATCCGCATCCAGGGCGTCGAGAAGCTGCACGGCTGCGAGCACGCCGTGGTGGCCGACCGCATCGAGGCCGGCACGTTCCTGTGCGCCGTCGCGGCCACGGGCGGCGACGTGTTCCTGCGCCACGCCCGCGCCGACCACATGGACGCGGTGATCGACAAGCTGCGCGACGCCGGCTGCACGGTTGCGCGGGAAGAGGGCGGCGTGCGCATCAGCTCCAAGGCCCCGGCCAGCGAGCACCTGAAGGCACAGAGCTTCAGCACCACCGAGTACCCGGGTTTTCCGACCGACATGCAGGCCCAGTTCATGGCGCTGAACGTGATCGCACGCGGCGCCTCGATGGTCACCGAGACCATCTTCGAGAACCGCTTCATGCACGTGAACGAGATGGTGCGCCTGGGCGCCACCATCCATGTCGAAGGCAAGGTCGCGATGGTCGAGGGCGTGCCCCAGCTCTCGGGCGCCACCGTGATGGCCACCGACCTGCGCGCTTCCGCCAGCCTCGTGATCGCCGGCCTCGTGGCCGAAGGCGAGACGCTGGTCGACCGCATCTATCACCTGGACCGCGGCTACGACCGCATGGAAGCCAAGCTGCGCGGCCTGGGTGCCGACATCGAACGCGTGACCGGAGCCGCCGCATGATTACCCTGGCACTCTCCAAAGGCCGCATCTTCGAAGAGACGATGCCTCTGCTGGCCGCCGCCGGCATCGAGGTCACCGAAGACCCCGAGAAGTCGCGCAAGCTGATCCTGGAGACCACCCGCCCCGACGTGCGCGTGGTGCTGGTGCGCGCCTCCGACGTGCCCACCTACGTGCAGTACGGCGGCGCCGACCTCGGCGTGACCGGGCTCGACGTGCTGCTGGAAAACGGCAACCAGGGCATGTACCAGCCGCTGGACCTGCGCATCGCGGCCTGCCGCCTGAGCGTGGCCGTGCGCGCCGACTACGACTACGCCTCGGCCGTGCGCCAGGGCTCGCGCCTGCGCGTGGCGACCAAGTACGTGGGCCTCTCGCGCGAGTTCTTCGCGAGCAAGGGCGTGCACGTCGACCTGATCAAGCTCTACGGCAGCATGGAGCTTGCGCCGCTCACCGGCCTGGCCGACGCCATCGTCGACCTGGTCTCGACCGGCAACACGCTCAAGGCCAACCACCTCGTCGAGGTCGAACGCATCATGGACATCAGCGCGCGCCTGGTCGTCAACCAGGCCGCGCTCAAGCTCAAGCGCGAGCCGATCCGCCGCATCATCGACGCCTTCGCGTCAGCCATTCCTCCCGCCCAATGACTCTGAAAGCAGCCCCCGCCCGTCTCTCCACGACTTCAGCCAGCTTCGACGCTGAATTCAAGGCGCGGCTGCATTGGTCCGCGGATGCGGATGCGGCCATCGAGAAGGTGGTGGCCGACATCCTGGCCGATGTGCAGAAGCGCGGCGACGAGGCGGTGCTGGAGTACACGCGCCGCTTCGACGGCCTGGGCGCTGCCGCCGTTTCCGAACTCGAATTGACGCAAGCCGATTTCAAGGAAGCTTTCGACTCGCTGCCCCAAGACCAACGCGATGCGCTGCAAGCCGCGGCCCAACGTGTGCGCAGCTATCACGAGGCGCAGAAGAAGGCCAGCGGCGAAAGCTGGAGCTATCGCGATGCCGACGGCACGTTGCTCGGCCAGAAGGTCACGCCGCTGGACCGCGTCGGCATCTATGTGCCCGGCGGCAAGGCGGCCTACCCGTCCAGCCTGCTGATGAACGCGATCCCGGCGCATGTGGCCGGCGTTGGCGAAATCATCATGGTCGTGCCGACGCCCGTGAAGGGCAGCGTTGCGACGGGCGGCGCGGGCGGGCAATCGTCGACGAAGGGCGAGCGCAACGTGCTGGTGCTGGCCGCGGCCTACGTCGCCGGCGTCACGCGCGCCTTCACCATCGGCGGCGCCCAGGCCGTCGCCGCACTCGCCTACGGCACCGCCACCATCCCCGCGGTCGACAAGATCACCGGCCCCGGCAACGCCTATGTGGCGGCGGCCAAGCGCCGCGTGTTCGGCACCGTTGGTATCGACATGATCGCGGGCCCGAGCGAGATCCTCGTGCTGGCCGACGGCACCACGCCGCCCGAGTGGGTGGCGATGGATCTCTTCAGCCAGGCCGAGCACGACGAACTGGCGCAAAGCATCCTGCTGTGCCCCGACGCCGCCTACATCGACCGCGTGCAGGCCGAAATCGATCGCCTCTTGCCCACGATGCCGCGCGCGGAAATCATCGCCGCCTCGCTCAATGGCCGCGGCGCGCTGATCCACACGAAGAGCATGGAAGAGGCCTGCGAGATCAGCAACCGCATCGCGCCCGAGCATCTCGAAGTCAGCAGCAGCGAGCCGAACCGCTGGGAGCCGCTGCTGCGCCACGCCGGTGCGATCTTCCTCGGCGCCTTCACCAGCGAGAGCCTGGGCGACTACTGCGCCGGCCCGAACCACGTGCTGCCCACGAGCGGCACGGCGCGCTTCTCGAGCCCTCTGGGTGTGTACGACTTCCAGAAGCGCTCCAGCCTGATCGAGGTCAGCGAAGCCGGTGCGCAGGTGCTCGGCCCGATCGCCGTCACGCTGGCCGAGGGCGAGGGCCTGCAGGCGCACGCCGAAGCCGCCCGCATGCGCCTGCGTAAGATCTGAGGCTCCAACAAACCCGCTTCAGGGAGGAGCAAGCCAGATGATTCAACGCCTCTATCGTTCGCGATTTTTCCGCTTCGCCACCGGCCTCGTGGCAGGCGCCGCCTTGCTGGCCGCCTGTTCGCAGATGCCGCAGAATCGCGCCGAGACGTCTGCGACGCCCAGCGCCGCGGCCCCGGCGCCCGCGCCGGCCCAACTCGGCACGCAGTGGGGCGAGGGCATCGAGTCAAAGACCCGCACCGTCGTGGCCAAGCGGCTGTCCGAGCAACCCGATGAAGTGGCTTCGGTGGGCTACAACGAAGCATCCGCCGTGCGCCGCGACGTGGGCAACAACCCCGAGCGCCGGCTCAACCTGCAACTGGCCCAGGGCGATGTCGAATGGTCGGTGCTCGACGAGAGCAACCGCCCGCTGCCGTTGCAGCGCTCGCGCCGCGGCGACGACATGTTCCGCCTCGCTGGCGTCGAAGGCGCGCGCTACACCCTGCGTTTTCGCAACCTGAGCGACCGCAGCTACGAGGTGATCGCCACCGTCGACGGCCTCGACGTGCTCAGCGGCAAGGCCGGCAGCCTGCGCAACGGCGGCTACGTGCTGCGCCCGCAGGAGACGCTGAACATCGAGGGTTTCCGCAAGAGCCAGAGCGAGGTCGCCGCCTTCCGCTTCGCCACGCCGGGCCGGGCCTATGCGGCGAACACCGAGGCCGGCGATGTGCGCAACATCGGCGTGATCGGCGCCGCGCTGTTCGAACTCGAGCAGCCCCAGGCTCCGCGCCGTCCGCGCCGCGATGCCACGCCGCCGCAGCCCAGCGCCTTCCCGGCCGATGGCGCCTACGCGCCGCCGCCGCGCTACCGCAAGTAAATGCCATGAAGCGCACCGCCCGTCTGTCGATGCTCGTGTTCGCGCTTGCGCTCGCGGCCGGCGTCGGTGCGCAGGCCATGACCATCCGCGAGTTCCACACGCTCGAGGTCAAGGAAAAGAAAGAGGGCAAGGCCTACGCGAGCTACTACCTCGTGGGCGTGCTCGAAGGCCTGCGCGAAGCCAGCGACACGGCGCGGCGCACCGGCCAGAAGCCGCTCTTCTGCGTCGACGGCCGCCGGCTCGAGCCCTCGATGGCGCGATCGCTCTTCCAGGCCGAGCTCAAGCGCAATGCCGAGCTCTACGAGGCCGACATGCCGGTGCAACTGGTGCTGTCGAGCGCCTTGCAGAACAGCTTCCGGTGTGCGTCTTGATTGCCCCATGTTCGCGAAACTGAAAAAGGCCCTGATGGGTGGCGGCGCCACGGATACAGCGCCCACGCGCGCCCAACTGCGCCTGCAGGCCATGCTCGACGCGCTGGAAGACGAGCCCGAGCAGACCTTCCTGGACAGCGCCGACGCCGAGCATCGCGTCGACATCCACGCCTTCGGCCGCAATTTCGTCGAAGACGGCGAATCGGCCGACGACGAGGGTTACGTGCTCGTCACCAACGGCATGAGCGACCGGCTCATGCCCGCGCCGCCCAGCGGCGCGCCCGAGGGCATGACGCGCGCGGCCGAGCTGGTCTGGTACGTGCGCGACCTGAACCCCGAATACATCTCGAACCTGCGCTGGCTCGCCAAGCTGCCGGCCTTCGACCGCTTCTTCCTGGCCAGCGGCCACCGCGTGCCGATGCCCGAGCCGCCGCTGTCGTTCTGCGGGTTCCAGACCTTCTTCTTCCTCACGCCGATCTATCGCCCCGACGCGCGGCTGCTCTCCGGTGTCACTGTGGACGAGGGCGAGGCCATCGCGACGCTGACCGTCAACCTCATCTCCGAAGCCGAATACGCGCTGGTCAAGCGCGAGGGCGGCTTCGGCGAACTGCTCGACCTGTTCGACGCCAACGACCACCCGATGGTTTTCGACCCCCAGCGAATCTCCTATGTCTGACTCTCTCCCCGCGCTCCAGCGCATCCGCGCCGACGTGCGCGCCATGCATGCCTATGCCGTGCAGGACGCGCGCGGCTTCATCAAGCTCGACGCGATGGAAAACCCCTTCGGCCTGCCGCCCGCGCTGCAGGCCGAACTCGGCGCGCGGCTGGGCGCGCTGGCGCTCAACCGCTATCCGGGCGACCGCGGCGCCGACCTGCAGCGCGCGCTGGCCGCGCATGCGCAGATGCCCGAAGGCTTCAACCTGATGCTGGGCAACGGCTCGGACGAGCTGATCTCGCTGCTGGCCATCGCCTGCGACCAGCCCGGCGCCACCGTGCTCGCGCCCGTGCCCGGCTTCGTGATGTACGCCATGAGCGCCCAGCTGCAGGGCCTGCGCTTCGTGGGCGTGCCGCTCACGGCCGACTTCGAGCTCGACGAGGCCGCCATGCTGGCCGCCATCGCACGCGAGAAGCCCGCCATCGTCTACCTCGCCTACCCGAACAACCCGACCGCCAACCTCTGGGACGACGCGGTTGTCGAGAAGATCGTCGAAGCCCAGGGCGCGCAGGGCGGCCTGGTGGTGATCGACGAGGCCTACCAGCCCTTTGCCGCCCGCAGCTACATCGACCGGATCGCCAGGCACGGCCATGTGCTGCTGATGCGCACGCTCAGCAAATTCGGCCTGGCGGGCATCCGCCTCGGCTACCTCATGGGGCCGGCCGCGCTGGTCGCCGAGGTCGACAAGGTGCGCCCGCCCTACAACATCAGCGTGCTCAACTGCGAGTGCGCGCTGTTCGCGCTGGAGCACACCGAGGTGTTCGAGGCGCAGGCCAAACAGATCCGCGAGGAGCGCGAGCGCCTGATGACCGGCCTGGGCCGGCTGCCCGGCGTGAAGACCTGGCCGAGCGACGCCAACATGGTCCTTTTGCGCGTCCCCGATGCCGCCAAGACCTTCGAGGGCATGAAAGCCCAGGGGGTGCTGGTGAAGAACGTTTCTAAAATGCACGAACTGCTGGCAAATTGCCTGCGCCTGACCGTCGGAACGGCCGACGAGAATGCGCGGATGCTGGCGGCACTCGAAGCCTCACTATGACCACCCCACAGAGCACCGACCGCACAGCGTCGGTCACCCGCAACACCGCCGAGACGAAGATCACCGTCAGCGTGAACCTCGACGGCACCGGCAAGGCGAAGCTCGCCACCGGCATCGGCTTCTTCGACCACATGCTCGACCAGATCGCCCGCCATGGGCTGATCGACCTGGACATCGACTGCCAGGGCGACCTGCACATCGACGGCCACCACACGGTGGAGGACGTGGGCATCACGCTGGGGCAGGCCGTGGCCCAGGCCATCGGCGACAAGAAGGGCATCCGCCGCTACGGCCATGCCTACGTGCCGCTGGACGAAGCACTCAGCCGCGTGGTCATCGACTTCTCGGGCCGCCCGGGCCTCGTGATGCACGTGCCCTTCACCAGCGGAATGATCGGCACCTTCGACAGCCAGCTCACCTACGAGTTCTTCCAGGGCTTCGTGAACCACGCCTTCGTCACGCTGCACATCGACAACCTCAAGGGCGTGAACGCGCACCACCAGTGCGAGACCGTGTTTAAGGCCTTCGCCCGTGCGATGCGCGGCGCGCTGGAGCTCGATCCGCGCTCCGTCGGCGTCATTCCCTCGACCAAGGGTTCGCTCTGAAACTCGCCAGCGAACAGCTATGAAATCTGTAGCAAATACCGTCGCGGTCGTCGACTACGGCATGGGCAACCTGCACTCCGTGTCGCAGGCCGTGCGCCATGCGGCCGACCAGGTGGGCGTGGAGGTGTTCGTCACTTCCGACCCGGACGTGGTGCGCAAGGCCACCCGCGTGGTGCTGCCGGGGCAGGGTGCGATGCCCGACTGCATGCGCGAGCTGCGCGACTCGGGTCTTCAGGAATCGGTGCTCGAAGCGGCGGCGAACAAGCCGCTCTTCGGCGTTTGCGTGGGCATGCAGATGCTGCTGTCGCGCAGCGACGAAGGCCCGACCGACGGCCTTGGCCTCATACCGGGTGAGGTCATCAAGTTCGAACTGGCCGGCCGCCTGCAGGCCGACGGCAGCCGCTTCAAGGTGCCGCAGATGGGCTGGAACCAGGTGCGCCAGGCCCAGCCGCACGCGGTGTGGGCGGGCATTCCCGACCAAAGCTACTTCTACTTCGTGCACAGCTTCTACGCGCGGCCGGCCGACGCCCGGCACAGCGTGGGCGAGGCCGATTACGGCGCGAGCTTTACCGCAGCCATCGCACGCGATAACATTTTTGCCACCCAGTTCCACCCGGAGAAGAGTGCGGACCATGGGTTGCAGCTCTATCGAAATTTCCTCCACTGGAACCCCTGAACCATTTTTTCCGACCGGGCCGAACCCTCCACAGCCCGGTTTTCGCTCACTCGCGTCACTTCCATGCTCCTCATTCCCGCCATTGATCTCAAAGACGGCCACTGCGTTCGCCTCAAACAGGGCGACATGGACCAGTCCACCATCTTCAGCGAAGACCCCGCCGCCATGGCCCGCAAGTGGGTCGAGGCCGGCGCACGGCGGCTGCACCTGGTCGATCTGAATGGCGCCTTCGCCGGCAAGCCGCAGAACCACGCGGCGATCAAGGCGATCCTGAAGGAAGTCGGCGACGACATCCCGGTGCAACTGGGCGGCGGCATCCGCGACCTGGACACCATCGAGCGCTACATCGACGACGGCCTGCGCTACGTGATCATCGGCACCGCCGCGGTCAAGAACCCGGGGTTCCTGAAGGACGCCTGCAGCGCCTTCGGCGGCCACATCATCGTGGGCCTGGATGCCAAGGACGGCAAGGTCGCCACCGACGGCTGGAGCAAGCTCACGGGCCACGAGGTGGCCGACCTCGGCAAGAAGTTCGAGGACTACGGCGTCGAGTCGATCATCTACACCGACATCGGCCGCGACGGCATGCTCTCGGGCATCAACATCGAAGCCACCGTCAAGCTCGCGCAAGCGCTGACCATTCCGGTGATCGCCTCGGGCGGCCTGTCGAACATGGCCGACATCGACCAGCTCTGCGCGGTCGAGTTCGAAGGCGTCGAGGGCGTGATCTGCGGACGCGCCATCTACTCGGGCGACCTCGACTTCGCCGCCGCGCAAGCCCGCGCGGACGAACTGGCCGGCGCCTGACGCCTTCCTTGCGCAGCGCGTGCTCTCCGCGCTCGCCATTGCCAACTACCGCTCGCTGCGCCAGCTGACGGTGCCGCTCGGCCGGCTCACGGTCGTGACCGGGGCCAACGGCAGCGGCAAGTCGAGCGTGTACCGCGCGATGCGGCTGCTGGCCGACATTGCCAACGGCGGCGTGATCCGTTCGCTGGTGCGCGAGGGCGGGCTGTCTTCCACGCTGTGGGCCGGGCCCGAGCGCTTCTCGGCAGCGATGCTGCGCGGCGATGTGCCGGTGCAGGGCACCACGCGCAGCGAACTGGTCGCGCTGAAGCTGGGGTTTGCCGGCGCCGAGTCGGAAGATTTCGGCTATGCCATCGACATCGGGCTGCCGCCGCCGATTCCCTCGACGGCCTTCTCGCGCGATCCGCAGATCAAGCATGAGGCGATCTGGAGCGGCCCGCTGCTGCGACCCTCGACGCAGTTGGTCGACCGCAAGGGCGGGGCGCTGCGCCTGCGCGAAGGCAAGGGCTGGCAGGCCATCGGCCGGCCGATCCCGGCCTTCGCCAGCATGATGACCGAGCATGCCGACCCGCGCGATGCGCCCGAGATGCTCACGCTGCGCGAGCAGATGCGCTCCTGGCGCTTCTACGACCACTTCCGCTCCGACGCCGATGCGCCTGCGCGCCTGCCGCAACTGGGCACCTACACGCCGGTGCTAGCCAACGACGGCGCCGACCTGGCCGCTGCGCTGCAGACCATCCGCGAGATCGGCGACGGCGAGGCGCTCGACCGCGCCGTGGACGATGCCTTTCCGGGTGCCCGTGTCGAAGTCGAAGCCGAGGGCGACCGCTTCCGGACGCTGATGCACCAGCACGGCCTTTTGCGGCCCCTGACGGCAGCCGAACTCTCGGACGGCACCCTGCGCTACCTGTTGTGGATTGCGGCGCTGCTGACGCCGCGGCCGCCCGCGCTGCTGGTGCTCAACGAGCCCGAGACCAGCCTGCATCCCGATCTGCTGCCGGCGCTCGGCCGACTCATCGCGCAGGCGGCGCGGCAGTCGCAGGTGATCGTGGTGTCGCATGCGGCACGCCTGATCGCCGCGTTGGACGACAGCGACGGCGTGCAGCACGTGGTGCTCGAAAAGCAGTTCGGCGAAACCCGCATCGCCAATCTCGACATGAGCGAGATCCCCCGCTGGGAATGGCCCGCCCGATAGGGATGCGAAAAAGGCCTACTCGGCCTTCACCGACATCGTCTGGATGATCGTCTCGAGCTGCGCGCTCATCGGCAGGTTGATGCTCTCCCCCGAAGGGAGCTTGCGCAGGAACCAGCGCTTGTACTGCCGCTCGATCTCGCCGTCTTCGGCCAGCACCTGGAAGGTGTCGTTGACCACCTTGGCCAGTTGCGCGTCGCCCTTGCGGTACATGATCCCGTAGGGGTCGTAGGAGAGGAAATCGCCGACCACCTCGTAGTCTGCCTTGGCGGCGTCCTGCGCGATGAGGCCGTAGAGCAGCACGTCGTCGGTGGCGAAGGCGTCGGCCTGGCCGCTCTTCACGAGCCCGAACGATTCCGCATGGTCGCGCGCCACCTGCAGGTTGATGCCGAGCTTGAACTTCTCCGACAGGTCGCGCAGCGTCTTCTCGTTGGTGGTACCGGCGGTCACGGCCACCTTCTTGCCAGCCAGGTCGCGGAACGACTTGATCGGCGCGCCTTTCTTCACGAGCACCTTGGTGCCCGAGACGAACATCGTCGGCGAGAAGCTCACCCGCTTCTGCCGCTCCAGGTTGTTGGTGGTGGAGCCGCACTCCAGGTCGACCTTGCCGCTGGCGACCGCGTCGATGCGCGAATCGGACGTCACGGGCACCCACTTGATCGTGAGGCTCTTGTTCACCGTGTCCTCGATGGCCGTGACCAGCGCGCGGCACAGTTCGATCGAATAGCCGATCGGCTCCTTGCGCGCATTGAGGTACGAGAAGGGCACCGACGATTCGCGGTAGCCGATGGTGATGGCGCCCGATTCGCGCGCCTTGGCGAGCGTGCCGGTGAGCTGCTCCTGGGCCTGCGCCGGCGCGACGGCGAGCGCGGCAGCCGCCAGCAGTCCGGTGAGCAGTACCGACAGCGTGGCCTTGAGCTTCATGGCGCGCCTCACGCGTGGGCCGGGTGGGCGAGGGTGGCGTTGGCTTCCTCGTCGATTGCCCGGGCGTTGACCTCGGCATCGCTCTCGGAAAGCAGTTCGCCTTCCCACTTGGCGACCACCGCGGTGGCGATGGAATTGCCCACCGCGTTGGTGGCCGACCGGCCCATGTCGAGGAAGGTGTCCACGCCCAGGATCAGCAGCAGGCCGGCCTCGGGAATGTCGAAGTGGTTCAGCGTGGCGGCAATCACCACCAGCGAGGCGCGCGGCACGCCGGCCATGCCCTTGGAAGTGAGCATCAGGATCAGCAGCATCGTGACCTGCGTGCTGATCGGCATGTGGATGTTGTAGGCCTGCGCGATGAACAGCACGGCGAAGGTGCAGTACATCATCGAGCCGTCGAGGTTGAACGAGTAGCCCATCGGCATCACGAAGCTGGAGATCTTGCGCTTCACGCCGAAACGGTCGAGCGCCTGCAGGATCTTGGGGTAGGCCGCTTCAGAGCTGGCCGTGGCGAACGAGAGCAGGAAGGCTTCCTTGATGAGCACCAGCAGCTTGAACACGCGCGGCCCGAGGAACAGGAAACCGGCCAGCACCAGCACGCTCCACAGGACGAAGAGGCCCAGGTAGAAGTCGCCCATGAACACGGCGAACTTGATCAGGATGCCCAGCCCGTTCACCGCCACCGTGGCGGCCATGGCGGCCAGCACGGCGAGCGGAGCGAGCTTCATCACGTAGCCCGTGATCTTGAGCATCGCGTGCGAGAGCTCCTCGATCGCGGCCACCAGCGTCTTGGCCTTGTCGCCGAGCGAGGCCAGCGCCACGCCGAAGAACATCGAGAACACCACGATCTGCAGGATCTCGTTGTTGGCCATGGCTTCGACGAACGACTTGGGCACCGTGTGGCTCACGAAGTCCTTCAGCGTGAACTTGGAGATGGCCAGGTTGGCCGATGCGCCGATGTCGGGCAGCGGCAGCCCCAGGTTCTCGCCGGGCTTGAGAAGGTTGGCCATGACCAGGCCGATGACCAGCGAGATCAGCGAGGCGGTGAGGAACCAGCCGATCGCCTTGCCGAACACGCGGCCGACCGACTTGGCATCGCCCATGTGCGCGATGCCCACCACCAGCGTGGAGAACACCAGCGGGCCGATCAGCATCTTGATCAGGCGCAGGAACACGTCCGAGACGATGGAGACGTAGTCCGCGATTTCCTTGGCAGCCTTCTTGTCCGGGAAGCTGGAGAAGATCATGTAGCCGACGACGATGCCGAGCACCATGGCAATCAGGATCCAGGCGGCCATCGGCAGCTTTTTCTTCATGAGATTCCCCTTTGGATGTGTGAGTGTTTTTTAGAGGGGCACAGGGTATCCAAGAAGGCCCCCGGCGCGCAATGGGCCCCCGATGCCAATTCCGTGCCATGACACAGGGGCTGCCTACAATTCCTCACATGGAAATCAACGTTATCGACTTTCGCGGCCAGCCCGCCGTCCATGCCGTCCACGCCGACGGCAGCACCCTGACCGTTGCCCTGCACGGGGCGCAGGTGCTCTCCTGGACCACGGCCGACAGAGCGGAAAGGTTCTACATCAGTCCACGCGCGGTGTTCGACGGCAAGACCGCGATCCGGGCCGGCGTGCCCATCTGCTGGCCCCAATTCAACAAGCGCGGCATGTTGCCCAAGCATGGATTCATGCGAAATCTGCCTTGGGAGCGGGACCTCTCGGTGACCACGTCCGACACCCTGGCGTTTCGCTTGCACGACAGCGATGCCAGCCGGGCCCTCTGGCCGCACGCTTTCGAGGCGCGCCTGGAGGCGACGCTGGCAGCGGGCCAACTGCGCATCGCGCTCACGCTGACCAACATCGACAGCGCGCCGTGGGCCTTTGCCGCCGCGTTGCACTCCTACCTGCACGTCGATGACATCGCCGACGTGCGTCTCGAAGGCCTGCAGGGCGCCAGCCGCTGGGATTCGCTGCGCAACGACCGCCATGTGGAAACCACGCCCGCATTGCGCTTCGATGCCGAATTCGACAGCGTCTATACCGCCCCTGCCGAACCGCTGCGCCTCGTGCAGCCGAGCGGCACGCTCCATATATCGCAAAGCGCGAGCTGCACCGAGACCGTGGTCTGGAACCCTGGTGCCGAGCTCTGCGCCACGTTGCCCGACATGCCGGCCGACGGCTATCGCCACATGCTCTGCGTCGAAGCCGCGCGCATCGACGAGCAGGTGCTGTTGGCACCCGGCGCGCAGTGGCAGTGCTGGCAACAACTCGACGTTCTCTGATCTCTTCACGGCCTCATCCCATGCTTGCCAAACGCATCATTCCCTGCCTCGACGTCACCGGCGGCCGTGTCGTCAAGGGCGTCAACTTCCTCGAACTGCGCGATGCCGGCGATCCGGTGGAGATCGCGGCGCGCTACAACGCGCAGGGCGCCGACGAGCTGACCTTCCTCGACATCACCGCCACCAGCGACGGGCGCGACCTGATCCTGCCGATCATCGAGGCGGTGGCTTCGCAGGTCTTCATTCCGCTCACGGTCGGCGGCGGTGTGCGCACCGTGGCCGATGTGCGCCGGCTCCTCAATGCGGGCGCGGACAAGACCAGCTTCAACTCGGCTGCCATCGCCGATCCGCAGGTGATCAACGACGCGTCGCGGAAGTACGGCTCGCAGTGCATCGTGGTGGCCATCGATGCCAAGCGCCGCACGCCCGAGGAAGCCGCCACGCGCGGCCCGGGCTGGGATGTGTACAGCCACGGCGGCCGCAAGAACACCGGTCTCGATGCCGTGCAATGGGCCACCGAGATGGCGCGCCGCGGCGCGGGCGAAATTCTGCTGACCAGCATGGACCGCGACGGCACCAAGAGCGGCTTCGACCTCGAACTCACCCGCGCGGTGAGCGACGCGGTCAGCGTGCCGGTGATCGCATCGGGCGGCGTCGGCAACCTGGACGACCTGGCCGACGGCATCCAGACCGGCGGCGCCGATGCGGTGCTGGCGGCCAGCATCTTTCACTACGGCGAGCACACCGTGGGCGAGGCGAAAGCCCGTATGGCCGCGCGGGGCATCCCCGTGCGAATCGACCGCTGAGGGGTCTTTGCCCCATCCCCGACAATACCGCTCATGAATTGGCTCGATGAAGTGAAGTGGGACGCTAACGGGCTCGTACCCGTGATCGCGCAGGAACAAGGCAGCAACGACGTGCTGATGTTCGCCTGGATGAACCGCGAGGCGCTCGCAAAGACCGCCGAGCTGGGCCGCGCGGTGTATTTCAGCCGCTCGCGCAACAAGCTGTGGTTCAAGGGCGAGGAGTCGGGCCATGTGCAGACGGTGCACGAGATCCGCCTGGACTGCGACAACGACGTGGTGCTGCTCAAGGTCACCCAGCTGGGCCACGAGCCCGGCATTGCCTGTCACACCGGCCGCCACAGCTGCTTCTTCAGCAAATACGAGAAGGGCCAGTGGACCGTGGTCGAGCCGGTCTTGAAAGACCCGGAGTCGATCTACAAATGACCGGCACCGTGAACAACAACACCTCCGACGCCCTCGCACGCCTGGCCGCGGTCATCGAAACGCGGTTGCCCGCGAACGGCGGCGACCCCGAGAAGAGCTACGTCGCGCGCCTCCTGCACAAGGGTCCCGACGCCTTCCTCAAGAAGATCGGCGAGGAAGCCACCGAGGTCGTGATGGCCGCCAAGGACGCCGACCACGGCGGCGATCGCTCGAAAATAGTGAACGAAGTGGCCGACCTGTGGTTCCACACCATGGTGGCGCTGGCGCACTACGGTTTCTCGCCTGCCGAGGTCGTCGCGGAGCTCGAGCGCCGCGAAGGCACCAGCGGCATCGAGGAAAAGGCCCTGCGCAAGGTGCAGGCCCGCGAGGCATCCAACGATTGAAAGGACATCCCATGGCCAACGACATCGTGAACGTGGAACCCGACGAATCGCTCAAGACCTGGGGCTGGGTGAGCTACATCCTGCACCTGATCGTGGCCATCGGCGCGGTCGTGCCGGGGGCGCAGGCCTCCATTGCCATCCTGCTCGTGGCGCTGGTGATCGATTTCGTCAAGCGCGACGACGCGGCCGGCACCTGGCAGGCCTCGCACTTCAGCTGGCGCATCCGCTCGGTGCTCTGGGCCGGCCTGCTGTACATCGTCACCTCGTGGCTCTGGCTCCTCTTCTTCGTTCCCGGCTGGATCGCCTGGAGCCTGATTTCGCTGTGGTTCCTGTACCGGATCGTGAAAGGCATGATCCGCATGAACGACAACCGCCCGATGGAACCCAAAGATGTCATCTGATCCGAACTGCATTTTCTGCAAGATCGTCGAAGGCAAGATCCCTTCGCGCAAGGTCTACGAAGACGAGGACCTGTTCGGTTTCCACGACATCGCGCCCTGGGCGCCGGTGCATTTCATGCTGGTGCCCAAGAAGCACATCGCCTCGATGGCCCAGCTCACGCCCGACGATGCTGCCTTGATGGGCAAGATCATGACTCTGGCGCCCAAGCTGGCGCTGGAGCAGGGCTGCAGGCCCTATCCGGACGGCGGCTACCGCGTCGTCATCAACACCGGCACCGAGGGCGGGCAGGAGGTTCACCATCTCCATGTGCACGTCATGGGCGGTCCCCGGCCATGGCTTCGCGGCTGACTTTCATTAAGCCAAACTGTCACATTCCACCCGACTAAAATCGGACACATTCTTAGGAGTCTTCCATGGGTTCTTTCTCTATCTGGCACTGGCTGATCGTGCTGCTCGTCGTGGTCATGATCTTCGGCACCAAGAAGCTGCGGAACATGGGTTCGGACCTTGGTGGCGCCGTCAAGGGCTTCAAGGACGGCATGAAGGATGCCAACGGCAACCCCACCACCGACGCATCGGCTGCTTCGGCCCCCGCGGCGCAGGTGACCGGCCAGCCGGCCAACAGCGACAAGACGATCGACGTCGAAGCGCGTCAGAAGTCCTGAGCGCGGACCGCACGTGCTCGACCTCGGCATTGAGAAGCTGGCGCTGATCGGCGTCGTGGCGCTGATCGTCATCGGGCCGGAGAAGCTGCCGCGCGTGGCCCGCACGGTCGGCACCCTGCTCGGCAAGGCGCAGCGCTACGTGAACGACGTCAAGGCCGAAGTCAACCGCTCGATGGAGCTCGACGAACTCCGCAAGATGAAGACCACCGTGGAGGAGGCGGCCCGCGACGTCGAGCACAACATCCACACCGGTGCGAGCGAGTTCGAAAAGCAGTTCTCCGGTTCCGGCGAGACGCTCTCGGCCCTGGCCGAGCCCGAAGCCCCGGTGCCCGAATACAAGCACCCCCGCAAGAACTGGCGCCTGAAGCAGGGCGCCACGCCGAATTGGTACAAGGCGCGCAACGGCGTGCGCACCAAGGCGTTGTCGGGCGCGGCGCGGGTTGCCCGTTTCCGTCCGCACAAGATCAACTAGCGCTTCAACACTCCCGCGTTTCTCGCTTGCCGCACGCCGGCCGAAGCCACGCTCTTTCCTTTCCCCATGGCCGATTCCGACGACAAGAACAAAGACAAAGAAGACGAGCTGGCGGGCACCGAGCAGCCGTTCGTGCAGCACCTGGTCGAGCTTCGCGACCGGCTGCTCTACTGCGTCTACGGCCTGGTGATCGCGGGCATCCTGCTGTCGATCTGGCCCGGTCCGGGCGGCCTCATCGACCTGATCGCGATGCCGATCCGCGCGCACATGCCGCCGGACGCCAAGCTGATCGCCATCGGCGTGTTCTCGCCGTTCTTCGTGCCGCTCAAGGTGCTGATGATGACGGCCGTGCTGCTGGCGCTGCCGTGGCTCATGTACCAGGCCTGGATGTTCGTGGCGCCCGGCCTCTACAGCCACGAGAAGCGCTTTGCGCTGCCGCTGATCTTCTTCGGCAGCCTGCTGGCCTATTCGGGCATCGCCTTCGTGCAGTTCTTCGTGCTGGACAAGATGTTCAGCTTCATCCAGAAGTTCACGCCCGCCGCGGTGGCGGCCACGCCCGACATCTCGTCGTACGTCGAGGCCATCCTCTCGCTCTATATCGCGTTCGGCGTCGCCTTCCAGGTGCCGATCGTGGTGATGCTGCTGGTGCGCTTCGAGATGGTGACGATCGAGAAGCTGAAGTCCTTCCGCGGCTACTTCATCGTGGTGGCCTTCGTGGTGGCCGCGGTGCTGACGCCGCCCGACGTGGTGTCGCAGCTGGCGCTGGCGGTGCCGATGTGCCTGCTGTACGAGGTGGGGATCATCGGCGCGCGCTACTTTGCGCAGGGCAGCAAGAAGCCAGAGGAAGAAGAAAACGCCGATTCCTCGGCGTCTTCCTGATCCAGGTTATTCCTGCTGGTTCGGCACTTGCCGGACCGGGCTCTTCGGCCTGAGCCCCGGCGTCACATCCAGTTCCATCTTGTCGCTGCCGCGTTGCAGCGCAAAGCGCGCGGTGTCGCCCGGCTTGAGGCCGGCCACGGCGGTCAGCAGGGCCTGCACGCTGTCGGTCTTCTTCTCGCCCACCGAGGTGATCACGTCGCCCGGCCGGATGCCGGCCTTGGCGGCGGGGCCGTTCTGCAGCACGCCGGTGATGATCACGCCCGCATCCGCCTTCACGCCGAAGGTCTCGGCCAGTTCGGGCGAGAGGTCGTTCGGCTCGACACCGATCCAGCCGCGGCGCACCTGGCCTTCCTTCACGATGCCCTCGAGCACGATCTTGGCCATCGACACCGGAATCGCGAAGCCGATGCCCATGCTGCCGCCCGAGCGCGAGTAGATCGCGGTGTTGATGCCCTGCAGGTTGCCGTTGACGTCGATCAGCGCGCCGCCCGAGTTGCCGGGGTTGATGGCCGCGTCGGTCTGGATGAAGTTCTCGAAGTTGTTGATGCCCAGCTGGTTGCGCCCGAGCGCCGAGACGATGCCGCTGGTCACGGTCTGGCCCACGCCGAAGGGGTTGCCGATGGCCAGCACCTGGTCGCCCACCAGCAGTTCGTCGGAATTGCCCAGGACGATCACCGGCAGCTTGTCGAGCTCGATCTTGAGCACGGCCAGGTCGGTGTCGGGGTCGGTGCCGATCACCTTGCCGCGCGCGTGGCGGCTGTCGTTCAGGGTGACCTCGATCTCGTCGGCGCCCTCGACCACGTGGTTGTTGGTGAGGATGTAGCCGTCGGTGCTCACGATCACGCCGCTGCCCAGGCCCACCTGGGGCTGGTCGGCCTGGTCGCCGAAGAAGAAGCGGAACCAGGGGTCGTTGCTGCGCGGATGGCGCTGCGCCGCCTTGCTGGTGTTGATGCTCACCACCGCCGGCGAGGCCTTCTTGGCCGGCACGCTGAGGCTGCCGGGCGACAAGACGGCGGGGTTGCCGGCCGGCGCCTCGACGATCGACACCACGCCGCCGAGCGAGGTCGAGCGCTTGTTGATCCATTCGGGCTTGAGCGTCGCGACGACGAAATAGGCCGCCAGCAGGACGGTCACGGCTTGGGCGAAGAGCAGCCAGGTGCGTTTCATGAAAACTTGATGGAAAACGGGAAAAAGCGCCACCGGACGCGGCGTCCGGCGCCATTGTCCCTCAATGATGCGCCCCTGCCGAAGCATGCGCCATCCGGTTCACAATGGCGCGATGAGCACCACACGCCACGAACTGCTCCACGCATTCGACCTGTTGCTGGCCCCCGGGCGCTTCAAGGACTACGGACCCAACGGCCTGCAGGTCGAGGGACGCACCGTGGTCCGCAAGATCGTCTCGGGCGTGACCGCCAGCCGCGCGCTGATCGAAGCCGCGATCCACGCCGAGGCCGATGCCATCTTCGTTCACCACGGCCTGTTCTGGCGCGGCCAGGACGGCCGCGTCACGGGCTGGATGAAGCAGCGGCTGGGCCTTCTGCTGGGCGACGACGTCAATCTCTTCGCCTACCACCTGCCGCTCGATGCGCATCCGGAACTGGGCAACAACGCGCAGCTCGGGCTGCAGCTGGGGCTCGTGGCGCATGCGGGGGCGACAGGGCGCTTCGGCGAGCAGGAACTCGGCTTCCTCGGCGCGCGCGAGAACGGCGAGAGTTTCGCCAGTGCCAAGGCGCTGGCCACGCACGTCGAGAAGGTGCTCGAGCGCCCGGTCACGCTGGTCGATACGGCGCACCGCCCGATCAAGAACATCGCCTGGTGCACAGGCGGCGCGCAGGGCTATTTCGAGGCCGCGATCGCGGCCGGCGCCGACGCCTTCATCACCGGCGAGATCTCGGAGCCCCAGGCGCACTACGCGCGCGAGATGGGCGTGGCCTTCCTGGCCTGCGGGCACCACGCGACCGAGCGCTACGGCGCGCAGGCGGTGGCCGCACATGTGGCGGCGCAGCTCGGGCTGAAGCACGAGTTCATCGATATCGACAATCCGGCATGAGCGGCGCAATTGCCATCACCCTGGGCGATCCGGCGGGCATCGGCCCGGAGATCATCGTCAAGGCCTTCCGCGATGCACCCGATGCGACCCGCGGCGCCTTCGTGGCCGGCGATGTGGCCACGCTGCGGCGCGCATCGCAAGCCCTCGTCGGACCAGGGCGACCCGCATGGCCCGTGGCGGAGATCGAGACCGTGGCCGAAGCCGCCGGCGTTCCGCCCGGCTGCATCCCGGTGCTGCAGGTGATCGCACCGCCGGCAAGCATCGTGCTCGGCCAGGTCAGCGCCGAGGCCGGCCGCGCGGCGGGCGATTGCGTGGTCTGGGCGGCACGTGCTGCATTGCGCGGCGAAATCGCGGCCATCGTGACCGCGCCGCTGCACAAGGAGGCGCTGGCCGCGGCCGGTTTCCCGTATCCCGGTCATACCGAGTTGCTGCAGGCCGAGGCGGCAGCGCACCTGGGCCGCAGCGTGGCCGAGGTGCCGGTGCGCATGATGCTGGCCAACGACGAACTGCGCACCGTGCTCGTGAGCATCCACATGTCGCTGCGCGATGCCATCGAGGCGGTGCATTTCGAGGGCGTGCTGCAGACGCTGCGCATCACGCACCGCGCGCTGTTCCATGCGCTGGGCCGCGCGCCGCGCATCGGCGTCGCGGGCCTCAATCCGCACGCGGGCGAGGGCGGCCTGTTCGGTTCGGAGGAGCGCGAAATCATCACGCCGGCCATTGCGGCCGCGCGCGCCGAAGGCATCGACGCCAACGGGCCGCATGCGCCCGACACCGTGTTCATGCGCGCGCGCGCCAAGCATGGTGTGGTCGACAGCGGCGAGTTCGACGTGGTGATCGCGATGTACCACGACCAGGGACTGATTCCGGTCAAGTACCTCGGGGTGGAGAAGGGCGTGAATGTGACGCTGGGGCTGCCGCTGGTGCGCACCAGCCCCGATCACGGCACCGCGTTCGATATCGCGGGTACCGGTCTTGCCGATGCGTCGAGCCTCGTCGAGGCGCTTCGCATGGCAAGGACGCTGGGCGGTGCTTAGGGGCGCTTGAGGCTGTCGCGGATTTCGCGCAGCAGCGTGATGTCTTCCGGCGTCGCGGCCGGTGCGGCGGGCGCCGCTTCCTCGGTCTTCCTCAGCTTGTTGATCTGCTTGACCATCATGAAGATGATGAACGCCAGGATCACGAAGTTGACGGCCACGGTGATGAAGCTGCCGTAGGCCAGCACCGGCACGCCGGCTTTCTTCAGGTCGGCCAGCGTGTTCGCCACGCCGGCGGGTGCCGTGCCCAGCACCACGTAGAGGTTGGAGAAATCGAGCTTGCCGAACACCAAGCCCACCAGCGGCATGATGATGTCGGCGACCAGCGAGTCGACGATCTTGCCGAACGCCGCGCCGATGATCACGCCGACCGCGAGGTCGATGACATTGCCCTTGACGGCAAATTCCTTGAATTCACTGAGGATGCTCATGATTCAAAAGGCTGCTGGAGCTCTGCTGTTGAAGGAGTGCCGAGTATGCCCGCGATTGTTCGGGTCTCCAGAGGGCGCGGCGCGACGTCAATGCGCTCCGGCGGCAACCTTTCACGACTGCGCGCGATGATCTGCTCGAAGCCGTGTTCCAGGTGTCGCGGCCTTGGAGCCATTGCCTGAAGACTGCGGTATCGAGGCGCCATTTTCAACACGCTCCCAGTGGCCCGGTGCTACGTAACACGTGCAGTCGCAAGCACGTAACAACGGCGCAAAAGAAGCCCTCGAACCGACCGTGTCCAGGGGGTGCCGCAGGCCCTGTTTCTGGCGAATTCCCCAATGAAATCAAAGCGCTGCCCGTGGTGGCGCCGGTGTCCCGGTCGACGCGTTCCTGCGCGGGCATCGTTCCTGCGGTATCTGAAACGAAAGTCAACATTTGAAGGCTGCCCCGGGGTAGCCAAGAGGGGCGTCGCGTGGCCATCAATTTTTCCTGTCAGCCGTTGAGAACGGCGCCGATGTCGTCGGTGCCGCAGCTGTCGTATCTGAGCACCTTCCATGGCGCGCTGGTCGTCGAGGACGACCCCGCCGTGGCCGACCGCATGCGCCGCATCCTGGGCAACCTCGCGCCGGGCCGCCGCGTCGTGGTGGCGTCCACGCGCGCCGAGGCGTGCAACCTGCTGGCCTCGCTGCCCTACGACCTCGTGCTGGTCGGCATGCGCCTGCCGCGCGGCGATGGCGTCTCGCTGATCCGCCATGTGCGCGAGACCTACCGGCACATCGAGACCGTCGCCATGTCGCCGTCGGACGACCATGAACTGGTGAACGCCGCGATCTCCGCGGGCGCCGTCGGCTATCTGCTGACGGAAGCGGACGACGCCGAGCTTTCCTTCCTGCTGCGCTCGATCGAGCGCGGTGGCGCGCCGATGGATTCGCGGGTCGCGCGGCGCATCCTCGGGTTGATTGCCGCATCGGCCAGGACGCGGACGATCGAGTCCATCAGGACCGAACCGCACGCCGAGCCCCGCATCGAGCCGCCGTCCTCGTCCGCGCCGGCGCTGCTGTCGCCGCGCGAACTCAAGGTGCTGCGGCTGATCGCGCAGGGATGGAGCAACCGGCAGATCGCGGAGGCGGTCTACCTGTCGGTCAACACGATCGAATTCCACGCCAAGAGCATCTATCGAAAGCTCGCGGTCAAGTCGCGGACCCAGGCGGTCCACGAGGCGATGCAGCACGGTCTTCTGAACTGAAGGCTGTCTGGCCGGATCCCCGCGGCCCCCGCCGCCCGGCATGTGTGGTGCGCGTTCCACGGACGCGCCGCGCCGGCCATCGTTCGCCGGCCACGCGCATGGCAGCCATTGAATATCCCTTCGGCGCCCCGCTACAATCGCGGGTTGACCCCTGCTCCAGCGAAGAAGACAAGAGGATCCCCATGAGTGACATGACCTCCGGCTCGCCCCGGATCGACACAAGCAAGCGGACGTGGTTGATCGCATCCAGCTGTGCCGGCGTAGCGGGCGGCGTGGCCACCGCAATTCCCTTTGTGAGCACTTTCCAGCCTTCCGAGAAGGCCAAGGCCGCCGGTGCCGCTGTCGAAGTCGACATCTCGGCCCTCAAGGTCGGCGAGAAAATGACCGTCGAATGGCGCGGCAAGCCGGTCTGGATCCTCAAGCGCACCCCGGAGCAGGTCGCGGAGCTCCCCAAGCTGGACGGCCAGCTGGCCGACCCGCTTTCCAAGCGTCACCCCGACGAATTCACACCCAAGTACGCGCAGAACGAGCACCGCTCGATCAAGCCCGACGTGCTGGTCGTGGTCGGCATCTGCACCCACCTGGGCTGCTCGCCGACCGACCGCTTCCAGGCCGGCCCCCAGCCTTCGCTGCCGGCCGACTGGGAAGGCGGCTTCCTCTGCCCTTGCCACGGTTCGACGTTCGACCTGGCCGGCCGCGTCTTCAAGAACAAGCCCGCCCCCGACAACCTGCCTGTGCCCCCGCACATGTACCTGTCGGACACCAAGCTCCTGATCGGTGAAGACTCCAAGAAGGCCTGAGGCAGAAGAAGAACATGGCTGAATTCCACGAAATTTCCCCCAATGCGCCCGCCGGCGCGAAGCTGCTCAACTGGGTCGACAACCGCTTCCCGCTGACCAAGCTCTGGAACGACCAGTGGGGCAAGTACTACGCGCCGAAGAACTTCAACTTCTGGTACATCTTCGGCTCGCTGGCGATGCTGGTCCTGGTGATCCAGATCGTCACCGGCATCTTCCTCGTGATGCACTACAAGCCCGACGCGAACCAAGCGTTCGCATCGGTCGAGTACATCATGCGCGACGTGCCCTGGGGCTGGCTCATCCGCTACATCCACTCGACGGGCGCCTCCGCGTTCTTCATCGTGGTGTACCTGCACATGTTCCGCGGCCTCATGTACGGCAGCTACCGCAAGCCGCGCGAGCTGATCTGGGTGTTCGGCTGCGCGATCTTCCTGTGCCTCATGGCCGAAGCCTTCATGGGCTACCTGCTGCCCTGGGGGCAAATGAGCTACTGGGGCGCCCAGGTGATCGTGAACCTGTTCGCCGCCATCCCGTTCATCGGTCCCGACCTGGCCCTGCTGATCCGCGGCGACTACGTGGTGAGCGACGCCACGCTGAACCGCTTCTTCAGCTTCCACGTGATCGCCGTGCCGCTGGTGCTGCTCGGCCTCGTGGTGGCCCACCTGATCGCGCTGCACGAAGTGGGTTCGAACAACCCTGACGGCATCGAGATCAAGGCCAACCGCGGCCCCGACGGCCACCCGCTCGACGGCATCCCGTCGCATCCGTACTACACGGTGCACGACATCTTCGGCGTGGTGGTGTTCCTCACGATCTTCTCGGCGGTGATCTTCTTCGCGCCCGAAGCCGGTGGGTACTTCCTCGAGTACAACAACTTCATCCCGGCCGATTCGCTCAAGACGCCCAACCACATCGCCCCGGTCTGGTACTTCACGCCGTTCTATTCGATGCTGCGCGCGACCACCGACGACATGGTCAACGTGTTCGCGCTGATCATCGGCCTGGCCGCGATCCTGAACTTCATCAAGGGCAAGTCGGGCACCGCACTGAAGATCGCGATCGTCGTCGTGGCGGCCGTGGCCATCTTCCTGCTCAAGGCCTTCGACGCCAAGTTCTGGGGCGTGGTCGTGATGGGCGGCTCGGTCATCATCCTGTTCTTCCTGCCGTGGCTGGACCACAGCGAAGTCAAGTCGATCCGCTATCGCCCGAGCTGGCACAAGTATGTGTATGGCGTGTTCGTCTTCTTCTTCCTGATCCTGGGTTACCTGGGCATCCAGCCGCCCGGCGTCTGGGGTGAACTGGGCATCGGCTCGTTCAAGCTGGACATCGCCCAGACCATCTCGCAGATCGGCACGCTCTTCTACTTCGGCTTCTTCCTGCTGATGCCCTGGTGGAGCCGCAAGGGCGAATTCAAGCCCGTGCCCGAGCGCGTGGTCTTCGCCGCGCATTGAGACGAGACACGAGAAGTGCAAGAGCTTGAGAGAAACACGATGAAGAAAAGAATTTCCGGCTGGCTCGCGGTCATGGCTACCTTGGGTCTGGCGCTGGGGCTGACCTTCTCCGCCCCCGCATCGGCCGAATCGGGCGGCCTGGCATGGGACAAGGCCCCCAACAAGACGAACGACGTGCAGGCCCTGCAGAACGGCGCCAAGCTGTTCGTCAACTACTGCCTCAGCTGCCACTCGGCCGCCTTCATGCGCTACAACCGCCTGCAGGACATCGGCATCACCGAGCAGCAGATCAAGGACAACCTTCTGTTCACGACCGACAAGGTCGGCGAAACCATGAAGGCCAACATCGACGCCCGCCAGGCCAAGGACTGGTTCGGCACCACGCCGCCCGACCTCACGCTGGTCGCACGTTCGCGTGCCGGCCATGGCGGCACCGGCGCCGACTATCTCTATACCTTCCTTCGCACCTTCTACCGCGACGACACCAAGGCCACCGGCTGGAACAACCTCGTGTTCCCGAGCGTCGCCATGCCCAACCCGCTGTGGGAACTGCAAGGCGACCGCCGGCCAATCTACAACAAGGTCGAGCAGCACGGCCACGAAACCGAAGTCTTCACCGGCAAGTGGGAACAGGTCACCCCCGGCACCCTGACGCCCGTGCAGTACGACAATGCCGTCGGCGACCTGGTGAGCTATCTTCAGTGGATGGCCGAGCCCGCGCAGAACACCCGCATCCGCATCGGCGTCTGGGTCCTGCTGTTCCTGGCCATGTCGGTGGTTTTCGTGTGGCGACTGAACGCCTCGTACTGGAAAGACGTCAAGTAGTTCCGTCCACGCCGACCGGTCATGCCTCGTGCAGCCGGTCCCACAGAGTGGGTTGCCAACGCGACCCACTCTTTTTGATTTTTAGGAGTCTCTCGCCATGATGGTCTTGTATTCAGGAACGACCTGCCCCTTTTCCCACCGCTGCCGCTTCGTTCTGTTCGAAAAGGGCATGGACTTCGAGATCCGCGACGTCGATCTCTACAACAAGCCCGAAGACATCAGCGTGATGAATCCGTACGGCCAGGTGCCGATCCTGGTCGAGCGCGACCTGATCCTGTACGAGTCGAACATCATCAACGAGTACATCGACGAGCGCTTCCCGCATCCCCAGCTGATGCCCGGCGACCCGGTCGACCGCGCCCGCGTGCGCCTGTTCCTGCTCAACTTCGAGAAGGAACTCTTCGTGCATGTCTCGACGCTCGAGAACCGCACCACCAAGGGCAACGAGAAGGCCATCGAAAAGGCGCGCTCGCACATCCGCGACCGCCTGACGCAGCTCGCTCCCGTGTTCCTTAAGAACAAGTACATGCTGGGCGACAACTTCTCGATGCTCGACGTGGCCATCGCGCCGCTGCTCTGGCGCCTCGATTACTACGGCATCGACCTCAGCAAGAACGCGGCACCGCTTCTGAAGTACGCTGAACGCATCTTCTCGCGTCCGGCCTATATCGAAGCACTCACGCCTTCCGAAAAGGTCATGCGCAAGTAAGACTGCGTCCACCGTACCGTTCTTCGCTGCCTTCCCTTTCATGATCAACGCGCTCGAGTCGTCTTCCACCCGCCCGTACCTCATCCGGGCGTTGTACGAATGGTGCACCGACAACGGGTTCACGCCCTATGTCGCAGTGCAGGTCGACGACACCGTCCAGGTGCCGCGCGAGTACGTGAAGAACGGCGAGATCGTGCTCAACATCAGCTTCGATGCGACCAGCTCGCTCAAGCTGGGCAACGATTTCATCGAGTTCAAGGCCCGCTTTGCGGGCAGTGCGCGCGAGATCAGCGTGCCGGTGGGGCGCGTGATCGCGATCTATGCACGCGAGAACGGGCAGGGCATGGCGTTTCCCGCGCCTGCGCCCGCGGTCGAAGACGGCGATGTGCCGGCCTCGCCCACGGGTCCTGCGCGCATGCCGCTGCGCGACGCCTCGCGCGGCACCGAAGGCGATGCCGGCAAGATCGTCCACCTGGTGACGGGCGAAGAGGGCGGCGAAGTGGTCGATGCGGGTCCTGGCGGTCCGGCGGCCGATCCGGTCGACGAGCCGCCGCGCCCGCCGGCCGGTGGCGGTTCGAGGCCGTCGCTCAAGCGCGTCAAGTAGGCGCTCGCAACGGCCCACTAGAATCACGCACTCCGAAGAAATTCAGCCGCTTTAGCTCAATTGGTAGAGCACCCGCCTTGTAAGCGGAAGGTCGTCAGTTCGATTCCGACAAGCGGCACCAAATCCGAAACAACCCTCCTGGTGGTTCACCGCCCGGAGGGTTTTTCTTTGGACCGCCGATGCGGGAACGACGGCAGGTGTCGTTTTAAATAAAAAGTAGTCAATTCTCTGGTGGAAATAGCCCGGCCCCGAATGGCGTCCCCAGTTATTTCCCCCAGTTGACTTTGTAATCTTTAGTAAAGTAGGGAGTGGGCGAAGCGGCCCGAGTTGACCGGCAATTCGGCAAAGCTAAAAAATCCCGGACAGAAAATCGATGATCAACGTCTTGTTCATAGAAGACCAACCTCTGGTGTCGGAGGCGACAGCGGAAAAGATTGCGCGAAGTCCACTCGTTGCCAACATCGAGGTCTGCAACAGCGCCGAAAAGGCGCTGCTCGCATTGAAGGCAACCCCCGATCGATGGGGATTGATCCTGCTCGACCTGGACGTGCCCGGCGCGGTCGGCCTTTCCCTGGCCATGGAAATCAAGAAGCTGGGCAAGGAAGGAATCACCTGCATCCTGACCGGCACCCACCGGGCGGACTACATCGCCCAGGCCAAGGCCAGCGGATTCCAGGGATACATCCTGAAGGCCATCGAAATCAAGGAGCTCGAAGCGAGCCTGGACAAGGCCATTGCGGGCGAAAAGGTTTTTCCGCAATTGCCTGATCTGGGCGCGGATCCGAGCGCGATCCGCCTGACCAACCGCCAATGCCAATGCCTGGAATTCGTCGGCGCGGGGCGCTCCACCAAGGAAATCGCGCGATTGCTGTCATTGCACCCGGGAACGGTCAATTACCACATCGATTCCGCCATGGAAGCGCTGGGCGTCAAATCGCGCGCGCACGCCGTCCAGAAGGCATTGCAACTCGGGCTCCTGGCAGGTTTCGCCGCGAGGAGCAGCGATGGGACTGCTTGAGACGCTTCGCCGGAGCATTGGCAAAAAGGAGGAGCCGCTCGACGAATCGCTCATGGAAAAGCAGGGGAGATTTTCCCGCTCCCTGATCCATGCAACGCTGGCGCACCGGCATCTGGCGGAGCGCCAATTCTTTGTCCAGCAGGTCGCCTACTGGATCACGATCCTCGGACTGCTGGTTGCGGAGGCGAGCGCGCCCATCCTGAGTTCGACGGCCATGTGGGCCTGGATCGCGGTCTCGGTGGTGACGTGGCTGATCCGCATCGGGTTTTTCTGGCCGCTCACGCAGACGCCGCCGGCCGAGATCAAGAGATCGCTTGCGCTGAAGCTGATCCCCATCTTCATCAGCATCATTGCGTGCCTCTACTGGGTCTGGACCATTCATCTGTTCGTGGGGCCGGTGCTGACGGTGCGCGTGCTGATCCTGTGCATCGGCCTGCTCGGCATCAGCGTCTCGGTCACGGGGCTGTGGCCGGTGACGCCGATCGTCGTGATCATCTACAACGTCGTGATGTGGGGTGCGCTGTCCATCGAGCTGTACATCAACGAGGTGGCGACCCTTCCGGTCATCGCGGTGCTCGACCTGGGCGTGCTGGCCGTGATGTGGCTCAACATCTTCATTGCCATCCGCCAGCTCAACGATCTGCTCGCACGCACCCATGAAGCCAGTCAATTGGTGAATCAGCTCGAAATAGCCAATGACAAACTCGAAAGACTGAAGGACATCGCGTACAAGACGCTCGATACCCGCTCGGAATTCTTTGCGGGCGCCAGCCACGACTTTCAGCAGCGCTTGCATGCCGCGAAATTGTGGGTGCTGTCCGCCAGGGCAGCCACCAAGATCAATCAATCCGCGGAATCGACACTGGATCGCCTGGGGCAGGAAATCGATGCGCTCCAGGTCTATATCAACAGCATTCTCGAATTCGCACGAATCGAAGCGCTCGATGCCGGGGTGAAGATCCGGGCCACGGAAATTCAGTCCCTGTTTCAAAAACTCGATCTGCACTTCGAGAAAATCGCCGAGCGCCATGGCGTGCAATTGCGGTTTCGCATGGCACGAATCACCGTGGGCACCGATGCCTCCATGCTGCTGCGCATGCTCGAGAACCTCGTCTCCAACGCGCTCAAATACACAAAGAGCGGTGTATTGGTGTGCGCCCGAAAAACGTCGAGGGGTGCAGTCATCGAAATCTGGGACCAGGGCCCCGGAATCAAGCCCGAGGCGCGGCAGCGGATCTTCGACGCCTTTCACCAGGAAGATCCCGGTGATCAAGGCCGTACCAAGGGCGTGGGCTTGGGCCTGGCCATCGTCAAGCGATTTGCCACGCGCCTCAATTACCGCATCGAGGTCAAATCCGTGATGGGCCGCGGCACGCTTTTCAGAATTCTCATACCCAGGGAATTCGTGATAGAGGTGAATACGACCGTCAATTCCTGACGGCTCGAATTGGTCGGGGGAATTGTCGATGCGCTTGCGCGCTTCGGTGATCTGCCGGCCGATCATTGCCATGGCTTCGTGGCATTGCACCACGACCGGCTCCGAGGGAATACGCAGGATTCACTGGTGTTGCGCAATGACGCGTACACGGAAGTGTTACGCCAAATGAAGAATCGAGCCTGCCGCCGCGGTGCAATTGCGCCGAAGGCCGCGACTGGTATTAATCATTAGTTGTTTGAAATTCAGTTCTCTCTAAAGTCCACGGCGTGCGCTTCATCGAATGGCGCGGGAGAGAACGCAATGCCGGCTGCATCGGGCGCAGATCCTGGGAGGGAGCGTGACGACTTTTTCTGTCCACGGACGGAGGAGCGATTGCTTCGATGGGGCCGGTTTGCGAGTCAGGGAGGTGCTGTGAGGAGGGGGGTTGACGCTGTGGACATCGAGCCGTTGCTGCTTCGGAATTCGGAGACGCTGCTCGCTCATTCCCGCGCGACGGAGGCCAGCCGCAGGGCGGAGGGCTTCCTCATGGGGTTGTGCGTGGTCGTGGCCTACAGTTGGGCGTTTGTCGTGTTGGTGTCTTTGTACGTGCAATGACTCCGGGGGAGCGCGGGTGCAACCCGTCGAACGGTGCTCCAACGAGCATTCGACCGGTTGCATCTGCCGGCTTGTGCGTGCCTGTGAAAAGGCAGCCGGCGCGACAAAACGCAGTCTCCCCCCTCCAACCAGGTAATCCTGGTTTTTTCTTCTTCTAGAACTCCGCCCCCTCGACCAGGAAGCGCAGGCGCCGCACGCCCTGCCACTCGTCCGCATCGAGGCGGAACGCGAGCTTCACTTTCGGCGGCAACGGTTCGGTGTGGCTGAACCAGATCGCATCGATCGGCTGTCCCTGGTGCCTGAGCTTGAGCGCCAGGTGCTTCTCGCCCACCAGCCGCTGCGACACCACCTCCACCTCTTCGCTGAAGGTCGGCGGCGCAAAGCCCTGGCCCCACACCTCGCGGTGCAGCGTGTCCACGAGGTCGATGCGCATGTACTCGCGCGCGATCGGCCCGTCGGTCTCGATCTGGCGCGTGAGCGCCGATGCCGCCAGCCATTCGCCCGCCACTTGCGCAAGTGCTTGCTCGAAGGTCTTGAAGTGCTCGCGCGCCACTGTGCAGCCCGCCGCCATCGCGTGCCCGCCGAAGCGCAGCAGCACGCCCGGATGGCGCTTGGCCACGAGGTCCAGCGCATCGCGCAGGTGAAAGCCCGGAATCGACCGACCCGAGCCCTTGAGTTCCTCTTCCTTGCCCGGCGCGCCGCTCGCGGCGAACACGAAGGTCGGGCGATGGAAGCGGTCCTTGATGCGCGAGGCCACGATGCCGACCACGCCTTCGTGGAAGTTCGCATCGAACACGCTGATGGCCGCCGGCGGGGCCTCGATGCCTTCGCCATCCGTGGCGAAGAGCGACTCGGCCAGCAGCAGCGCCTGGTCGCGCATGCCGCCCTCGATGTCGCGCCGCTCGCGGTTGATGCCGTCGAGCATGCGCGCGAGTTCGTCGGCGCGGCCGGCGTCGTCGGTCAGCAGGCATTCGATGCCCAGCGTCATGTCGGCCAGCCGGCCGGCCGCGTTGATGCGCGGGCCGAGGGCGAAGCCGAAGTCGAAGGTGGTGGCGACTGAGGCCGTGCGCCCCGCGGCCTTGAAGAGAGCGGCGACGCCCGCGGGCATCGCGCCCGCGCGGATGCGGCGCAGGCCCTGCGCGACGAGTCGGCGGTTATTGGCGTCGAGCTTCACCACGTCGGCGACGGTGCCCAGTGCGACGAGCGGCAGCAGCGCGTCGAGCTTGGGCTGGGTCGCCACATCGAACACGCCGCGCCGGCGCAGCTCGGAGCGCAGCGCGAGCAGCACGTAGAACATGACGCCGACGCCCGCGATGCTCTTGCTCTCGAACTCGCAGCCGGGCTGGTTCGGGTTGACGAGCACGTCGGCGATCGGCAGTTCGGGGCCGGGCAGGTGGTGGTCGGTCACCAGCACCTGCAGGCCGCGCGCCTTCGCAGCCGCCACGCCTTCGACGCTGGCGATGCCGTTGTCGACGGTGATCAGCATGTCGGCGCCGCTGTCGGCCACGCGTTCGGCAATCGGCGGCGTGAGGCCGTAGCCGTCGACCACGCGGTCGGGCACGAGGTAGCTCACGTTCTTTGCGCCCAGCAGGCGCAGGCCCCGCACGCCGACTGCGCAGGCGGTGGCGCCGTCGCAGTCGTAGTCGGCGACGATGCACAGACGCTTGTCTTGCGCCATGGCGTCGGCCAGCAGTACGGCGGCTTCGCGGGTGCCGCGCAGGGTGTCGGGAAGCAGCAGGCGGGCGAGGCCGTCGTCGAGTTCGTCCTTGGCCATCACGCCGCGCGCGGCGAAGAGGCGTGCGAGCAGCGGGTGCACGCCGGCCTGCTCGAGGGCCCAGACGGTGCGCGGGGGAATCTCGCGGGCGATGATCTTCACAGCGACTCCAGCACCGTGGCGGCGCGCGTGCGGTCGAACAGGCTCTTCGCCCAGCGTGCGAGGCCGCGCTGCTGCACCGTGTAGCGCTGCGCGCCACGGTCGCCGCAGAGCGTGAGCGCCACGTCGGCGCCGCGCGTGTAGTCGGCCAGCAGCGAGGCGATCTCGCCCGCATCGAGCGCCTGCCAGGCTTCGGCCCAGCCCGCGCCGTCGTCGCGCAGGGCGGGCACGCGCAGCGCGTCGCTCACGGTTGGCGCAGAGGCTGCGGGCGTCGCGCCTTTCAGCGCGCCGGTGCCGCTGAGCCAGAAGGAGTTGATCGGCGGCACGCCGCGTGCGGCGCGGTCGTCGTTCACGCGCTGCGTGTAGAGCAGCATCTGCATCTCGTTCTGCAGGCGGCGCAGCGGCCGCGCCGAATCGCCCAGCGGCGACCACTGCGAGATCGGGTAGCCCACCGCGCGGTCGATGGAGGCGGTGGCGAGTCCGTCGAAGATGCGTGCGCGGGCGAGCCAGCGGCCCGGCGTGGGGGAGGCGTGCAGCGCGATGCCGTCTTCTTCGAAGAACGGCCGGGCGACCTCCAGCAGCGCGGCCGATTCGGCGGCATCGATCTCGATCGCGGCCGGATCGCCCAGCGCCACGTCGTCGATGCCGACCTGCCAGTTGCACAGCGTGACGACGCCCCAGCCTTCGGTGTCGTCGGGGGTGGCGAGGCCGGCCTGGCGGGCTTCCAGCGCGGCCCATGGAATGCAGCCGTCGTCGGCGGCAATGCCCAGCGCCTTGGCGAGCGCCCGCTCGTGCGGAGGCGAGCGCGTGCTTTCGTCCTGGGTGTCGGTGTCCGCGAGGGTGAGGCGGGAGAGCAGGGATTCGAGATTCGGGAGCTTGAGCGCCGGCAAAGCGGCACGGCACGCCGGGGAACCGCGGCCGGCGAAGGGGATCAACAAGTGACGTGGGGGGTGTTCGGCCATCCCTCTATTGTCCCGGAAGCCCCCAAACGTTTCGGGATGCCACAATTCCGCCGTATATGACCTACCCCCTCGCTCCTCACTTCGTGTATTCGCTGCCCCCCAAGGGCGGGCAAATTTCCTTTGAGGCGGCTCGGCAGGAAATTTGATGCGACTCCCTTATGAACTGCAGCTCGGCTGGCGCTACACGCGCGCAGGCCGGGCGACGCGGCGCAACGGCTTCATCTCCTTCATCTCCGGTGTCTCGATGCTTGGCATCGCACTGGGCGTGGCGGCGCTGATCATTGTGCTCAGTGTGATGAACGGCTTCCAGAAAGAGGTGCGCGACCGCATGCTCGGCGTGGTGTCGCACATCGAGATCTTCTCGCGCGACGGTCAGGCGCTGCAGAGCCTCGACGACATCATGGCCGCCGCGCGCAAGAACCCCGAGGTCATCGGCGCCGCTCCCTTCATCAACACGCAGGCGCTGATCGCGCGCGGCGAGGACATGAAGGGCGCGATCGTGCGCGGCATCGACCCCAAGCTCGAACCCGAAGTGACCGACACCGGCGGCATCGCGAGCAAGGGCACCTTCGACAAGCTGGTGCCGGGCGAATTCGGCATCGTGCTGGGCATCGAGCTCGCGCGCTCGATGTTCGTGCAGCCGGGCGACAAGGTCACGCTGGTGGCGCCGGGCGGCCAGGTCACGCCGGCCGGCGTGGTCCCGCGCCTGAAGCAGTTCACCGTGGTGGGCACCTTCGATTCGGGCCACTACGAGTACGACTCGGCGCTGGCGATGGTGCACGAGCAGGACGCGGCCAAGGTGTTCCGCCTCGAAGGCCCGACCGGCATCCGCCTGAAGCTCAAGGACCTGAACGAGGCCCGCGACGTGGCCGACCAGCTGGCCGTGAGCCTGCCGGGCGAATTCCTGATCCGCGACTGGACGCGCCAGAACAAGACCTGGTTCGCGGCCGTGCAGGTCGAGAAACGCATGATGTTCATCATCCTCACGCTGATCGTGGCGGTGGCGGCCTTCAACCTCGTCTCCACGCTCGTGATGACGGTGACCGACAAGCGCGCCGACATCGCCATCCTGCGCACGCTGGGCAGCTCGCCGCGAAGCATCATGGGCATCTTCGTGGTGCAGGGCGCGATGGTGGGCGTGATCGGCACCGTGGCAGGCCTGTTGCTGGGCCTGGGCATCGCCTACAACATCGATGTGATCGTGCCCTTCCTCGAGCAGCTCTTCCACGCGAGTTTCCTGCCCAAGGACATCTACCTGATCAGCAAGATGCCCAGCGACCCGCAGCAAAGCGACATCATGCCCATCGCGATCATCTCGCTCATCCTCGCGTTCCTTGCAACGCTGTACCCGAGCTGGCGCGCCAGCCGCGTGAACCCCGCAGAGGCATTGCGCTATGAGTGAAGTGGTATTGAAGGCCCGTGGCCTCACCAAGCGATTCCAGGAAGGACGCATCGACCTCACCGTGCTGCACGGCGTGGACCTCGACGTGCATGCCGGCGAAACGCTGGCCATCGTCGGTGCTTCGGGCTCGGGCAAGAGCACGCTGCTGCACCTGATGGGCGGGCTCGATGCGCCGACCGCGGGCAACGTCGAGCTGCTCGGCAAGGACATCGCGCATGCCGACGCCGCGGAGCAGGGGCGGTTGCGCAACCGGCACCTCGGCTTCGTCTACCAGTTCCATCATTTGCTGCCGGAGTTCAGCGCGCTGGACAACGTGGCGATGCCGCTGAAGATCCGCCGCGTCGAATCATCGCAGGCTGCGCAGGCGGCCGCGAAGATCCTTGGCAGTGTCGGTCTGGGCGAGCGTCTTCATCACCGTCCGGCCGAGTTGTCGGGCGGCGAGCGCCAGCGCGTGGCGATCGCGCGTGCGCTCGTCACGCAGCCCGCTTGCGTGCTGGCCGACGAGCCCACAGGCAACCTGGACCGCAGCACCGCGGACACAGTGTTCGAGCTGATGCTCGACCTGGCGCATCGGCATGGCACGGCCTTCGTGATGGTCACGCATGACCAGGAGCTGGCGAAGCGCTGCGACCGGGTGCTGCAACTGGTGGCGGGGCGACTGGCGGGCTGAGCTTTTTGTCTTTCTCCCTCCCCTTCCGGGGGAGGGCCGGGGTGGGGGCTCGCGGCATTCAATGCCATGCAGCCTTCGAGGCCGCGCGTGCCCCCATCCCAACCTTCCCCCAGAGGGGGAAGGAGCTAATGCAACGCTTCTTCGGTCTGTGGCGCATCCAGCGGCAACACGCACAGCACCTTCCCGCCCAGAGTCAGCACGAGGCCGAGCCGGCCGCCGATCTGCATCACCTGGCACACCACGCGCGGCGTGCCGGAGCTGGGTGCCGTCGCAGCCGACATGGCGAGCGCACGCGCCGGCGGCTGCCGCAGCATCGCGAACAGCGTTCGCGCATCGCAGTCATGCAGCGCCTGCCGGTACGCGTGGAAGACTGCTTCCGGGCCTCCGTCTTCCGCGTCCTTGGGGTCCTGCCTCAGCCGCAGCAACGCGCGATGCAGTTGCTGCCGGCACGCCGCCTCGGTCTTGCCGCTGGCCGCCGCGATTTCCTTGAAGCTGGCTTCGAACACCTCGCGCAGCAGCACGGCGGCGCCATCGGCGGGGCTCAGGCGCGTGGCGAGCAGCCGCAAGGCCTGTTCGACCTCTTGCGCCAGTGCTGCGCTGGCTTCGATGGAAGCGGCCTCGGGCGCAGGCTCCAGCGCCTGCGCATCCTGAAGCCAGCGCTGCATCCAGTTGCGCCGTCGCAAGCGGTCGATGGCCAGGTTCTGCATGACGGTGGTCAGCCAGGCTTGCGCGGCGTCGAGCGCGGGCCTGTCACCCTCCTCGAGGGCGCGCAGGTACGTGTCCTGCACCACGTCTTCGGCCTCGGCCGTGTTGCCCAGGAGGCGTGCCGCGGCACGGACGAGCCGGCTGCGATGCGCCGGAAACTGCGACAGGTAGCGTTCATCGAGCATCGGCGCAGAATGCCACAGCCCCTGCAATGTCACGAAACTGTGGGCTTGTTCGTCAAGACAGTTCAACCCACAAGGAGTGCTTCTTCATCATGGAAACCGACGACGACACCAAGCCCGCGGCCACGGCCGAGCCGCGCAACTCCTACCTGGAGGAGAAGGCGTTCAAATCGCGCACGCTCTTGATCTTCGGCAGCATCACCGACGCGGTGGCGGCCGACGTCACGCGCAGGCTCATCGCGCTCGACGCGGACAACCAGCAGCCCATCGACATCCTCGTGAGCTCGCCCGGCGGGCACCTGGAGTCGGGCGATGCGATCCACGACATCGTGCGTTTCATCGGCGCGCCGGTGAACATGATCGGCACCGGCTGGGTCGGCAGCGCTGCCACGCACCTGTTCCTGGCGGCCCCGCGCGAGCGGCGCGTGTGCCTGCCGAACACGCGCTTCCTGATCCACCAGCCCAGCGGCGGCGCGGGCGGGCAGGCGACCGACATCGCCATTCAAGCGCAGGAAATCATCAAGGCCCGCCAGCGCATCGCGCACGAGATCGCGCGCGAAACCGGCAAGCCCATCGACGTGGTGCTGGCCGACATCGAGCGCGACCGCTGGCTCTCGGCCGAGGAGGCGGTGGAATACGGGCTGGTCTCGCGCATCATCCAGCGCAAGACCGAGCTGAAGTAGCAGTTACTTCGGCTTGTAGGCGACGACGTCGATTTCCACTTTGGCGTCGACCATGAGGCGCGCCTCGGTGGTCGAGCGCGCCGGCTTGTTCTCGCCGAAGTAGCTCATGTAGATGCGGTTGAAGGCACCAAAGTCGCGCGCATCGTGCAGCCAGACGGTGCTCTTGCACACGTCGTCGAGCGTGGCGCCGGCCAGCGCGAGCACCTTCTTCAGGTTTTCCATCACCTGGCGCGTCTGCGCCTCGATGCCGCCCACCACGATCTCGCCGTCGGCATTGGCGGGCACCTGGCCCGACACATAAATGAAATCGCCCGCGCGCACGGCCGGGGAGAAGGGGCGGGCCTGGCGGTCGGAGGCGACGGGCGGGGCGCCGAGGTATTCGAGGGGCATGGGAGGACTCCTGAAATGAGTGGAATGAAAGGAAATGGGATCGCAAGTATCGATCCAATATGAAAATCTATTTCAGAATAACCCTCGAACAAGGGTTAACACGGATGATTTGGCATGAATACTGCTTCAAAGTCCGGGCCGAAAAGAAAATTTCTTTCACAAACCCTGCCCGACCCCACGAAGGAGTTCCCCATGCCCCATGCCGCCCACGCCGGTCTTGTCCAGCGCCTGCCCAAGCTGTCGAAGCGCAGCCTGCTGGGTGCCTCCCTGCTCGCGATGCTGTGCGCCGCACTGCCGCATCAGCAGGCGCATGCCCAGGGGCCGCGCAACTTCGCCACGCTCGCGATGGTGGCCGAGCCGCAGACGCTCGACCCGATGGCCTCCACGGCCGACCTGGTCGGAACCATCATGCAGCACGTGTACGAGACGCTCTACACCTTCGATGCCAAGTGGAACGTGGTGCCGATGCTGGCCGAGACGATGCCGAAGATCTCCGCCGACGGCAAGACCTACGCCATCACGTTGCGCCGCGGCGTGATGCTGCACAACGGCCGCGAGCTCAACGCCGACGATGTGGTGGCGAGCCTGCAGCGCTGGATGGACCAGTCGCCGCGCGGCAAGGCCGTGGGCAAGGAAATCGAGACGCTCAAGGCCAAGGGCCCGCTCGGCGTGGAGATCGTGCTGAAGGCGCCGTATGCGCCGCTGCTCTCGCAACTCGCGCTGCCCAGCGGCATGGCCGCGATCATGGCCAAGGACTCGATCGCCTCGCCGCTGAAGGACTTCGTCGGCACCGGCCCCTACAAGTTCAAGGAACGCCGCCCCGACCAGTTCGTGCTGCTCACCCGATTCGACAAGTACGCCGCGCGCAAGGAGCCCGCGAGCGGCTACGGCGGCAAGCGCGAGGCGGCGATTGAAGAACTGCGCTTCGTGCCCGTGCCCAACGCCAGCACGCGCGTCGAGGGCGCGCTGGCCGGCCAGTACGACTTCGCCGACCTGCTGCCGGTGGAAGCGCTGCCGCGCCTGGAGAAGTCGGGCGGCAAGACCGTGCCGATCATGACGCCGTCGTTCGGCTTCCCGTACCTCGTGCTCAACACCAAGGAAGGCGTGGCCGCGAGCCAGCCGGTGCGCCAGGCCATCCAGACCGCGCTCGGCGAAGGCGAGATGCTCGCCGCCGGCTTCGGCGACACGCGCTTCTTCGTGGCCGAGGCCAACCACTTCCCCAAGGGCTCGCCGTTCTATTCGACCGCCGGCGGCGACCAGTACAACCAGCGCAACGCCGCCAAGGCCAAGGACCTCGCGGCCAAGGCCGGCTACAAGGGCGACCCGATCCGCGTGCTCACGAGCCGCCAGTACGACTTTCACTACAACATGTCGCTCCTGATGGCCGAGCAGTTGAAGCGCGCCGGCTTCAAGGTCGACCTGAACGTGGTCGACTGGGCCACGCTGGTGCAGCGCCGCAACGACTCGAAGCTCTGGGACATCTACGTGACCCACTCGGGCCAGTTCCCCGAGCCGATGCTCTCGCCGCCGCAACTCGGTGACGGCGCGCCCGGCTGGTGGGACACGCCCGCCAAGAAGTCGGCGCTGCAGGCCTTCAACGTCGAGAGCGACCCCGCCAAGCGCGGCGCGCTGTGGGGCAAGGTGCAGCAGGTCGTCTACGACGAGGTGCCGTACATCAACGTGGGCAAGTTCAACGGCCTCTCGGCCAAGAGCCCGGCGCTGGACAACTACACGCCCGCGACCTGGCCGTTCTTCTGGAACGCGAAGATCAAGTAAGGCCGCGAAGGAAATCCGCCATGCCATCGCGTCGCCAACTTCTGCAAGCCAGCGCACTGGCCTCCGGCCTCGGAGCCTTGGGTCTCACGGCCTCTACTGTTGAGGCCGCTGCGTCCGGCCCTGTCTACGCCTACGTCGGCACCTACAGCGACGGCGGCAAGCCGTGGCGCGGCGGGCGCGGCCTCGGCGTCCACCAGTTCGTGGTGGACGGCGCGACCGGCGCGCTCAAGCCCATCCCCGGCGCGCCGCCCGCCGTTGCCAGCACGGGCAGCGATGCCAAGCTGCGCAACCCCGCCTCGCTCGCGCGGCACCCGAAGCTGCCGATGCTCTATGCGGCCAACGAGTTCGAGGCCGGTTCGGTCTCGGCCTTCCGCATCGGTGCGGACGGCGCGCTGTCGTTCGTGGCCGAGATGGCCTGCGGCGGCAAGGACCCGGCGTACGTCAGCGTGCATCCGGATGGCCGCTTTCTCTTCACCGCCAACTACGCGAGCGGTGACGTGAGCGTGATCGCGCTGCGCACCGACGGCGGTTTCGATTCGGATGTCGCCGCCGTCGTCTACAAGGACGCTGCCGCCTGCGGCGCCACGCCCTGCAAGCCCGGCGCCGACGTGGTGCCGGCCGCGGCCCGTTCGCACGAAGGCTTTGCCACGAGCGACCACGATGGCCCGCATGCGCACATGGTGCACAGCGACCCGACCGGCAACTTCGTGCTGGTCGCCGACCTGGGCCTGGACCGCGTGATCTCGTACCGCTTCGACCGCAAGACCGGCGTGCTGAGCCAACCCAGCACCGTCGCAGTTTCGGAAAGCTCGGGCGCGCGCCACTTCGTCTTTCATCCGAACGGCAAGTGGTTCTACCTCGTGAACGAAGAGGCCTCGACCATCGCCTTCATGCGCTACGACGGCGCCACCGGCGTGCTCACGCTGGTGAGCGAAACCTCCGCGCTGCCGGCAGGCTTCAAGGGCACCAGCTATGCCTCGGGCATCCGCATGCTGCCCGATGGCCAGCACTTCGTGTCGCTCAACCGCCTGCACGATTCGATCTCGCTCTTCAAGATCGATGCCCGCACCGGCGCGCCCACGCTCGTGCGCGAGGAGTGGACGCGCGGCAACTACCCGCGCAGCTGCACGCTCGATCCGAGCGGTCGCTTCCTCTACGTGTGCCACAACAAGCAGGGCGACAACGTCACGGTCTTCCGCGTGAAGAAGGGCGACATCCAGTTCACCGGCCAGTACGTGGCAGTCGGCAGCGCAGCGGCCATCGAGTTCTCGTCGTGATGAAGATGAAAAGTGCCTCGCTTCGCTACATCGCCTCCCGCGCGGGCGGCATGCTCGTGGTGCTCGCCATCGTGGCGGTGCTGGTCTTCGTGCTCACGCGCGCGGCATCGGGTGACCCCGTCTCGGTGCTGCTGGGCGACCAGGCCACGGCCGCCGACATCGCGCGCGTGCAGAAGGACTACGGCCTCGACAAGCCGCTGCCCGTGCAGTTCGGCTACTGGCTGCGCGAAGTGCTGCAGGGCAACCTGGGCACCTCGATCTTCCTGCAGCGCCCGGTGACGCAGGCGCTGT